>Ga0105048_10005605_pt1 | contig 20265 bp, 17 predicted proteins | sample MAT05_FD_78382 | JGI IMG/M metagenome (GOLD analysis project Ga0105048, IMG submission 78382) | Freshwater microbial communities from Lake Fryxell liftoff mats and glacier meltwater in Antarctica - MAT-05 | ecosystem: Environmental > Aquatic > Freshwater > Ice > Liftoff microbial mat | place...
GGAAACGGCGCATCTTCGTGCCTTCTCGTGGAGCTGCAAGGGCCTAGCGGGCGTCGGCGCCGGAGGCCTCGGGCGCGTCTTTGTCCGTGCTGTCCTTGCTGTCCTTGCTGTCGGCCTTCTTCGTCGGCGCGGCCTTCTCGTCCTTGAGCGCCGCTTCGGCGGCGTCGACGATGTCTTTGCGCAGCACCCGGATCTTCACGCGATCCGCGATCTCGACGACCGCGACCTTCGGGTCGTCGAGGTTCGAGATCCGCCCCAGGATGCCGCCGCCGATGACGACCTGGTCACCCTTCGCGAGCGTCTCGACCCGCTTTTTGCGGTCCTTCTCCTGCTTGCTCATGGGCCGCAGCACGATGAAGTACACGACGCCGAACATCAGGACGATCGGGAGAATCCCGCCGAACGCGGATCCTTCGGCGACGAGCCCCACGAGCGCGGCGATTGGGGTGGCGAAGATCGTGGCGAGCGTCATTGGGTACCGACCGGGCGAGAGTAGAGGACGCGGCCACACCATCTGACGGGCGCGTTTGCCCGTCCGAGCCGGTTCTCGGGGCGGCAGACGTAGCAAGGGCGCCGCGGGGGGTCAAGGCGGCCACCCGTCACCATCCTTGGTGGGGGCTTCGTCGGGGCCGCGTGGACTCACACGGGCGGCGCGGCCGGCATACGACCGGGCACGAGCGTCGCGACGAGGCGTGCCCGCTCGTCGGGATAGTCCCCGCGGCGCAGGGCGGCACGCAGGCGGCCGACGAGTGCGTGGAAAAACCATAGGTTGTGCACGCTCGCGGCGCGCCCGAACAGGGGATCGTTCTGGCCGTGCAGGTGCCGGAGGTAACCGCGCGAGAACCGGCGGCACGTCGGACAGCCGCACTCGGCTTCGATCGGCTGGCGGTCGTCCCGCCACTGCGCACCGCGAATGTTCATGCGCCCGGCCATCGTGAACAGCTGACCGTTGCGCGCGTTCCTCGTCGGCAACACGCAGTCGAACATGTCGACGCCGGCGTCGATCGCTGCGAGCAGATCCTCGGGCATGCCGATGCCCATCACGTAGCGCGGACGATCGGCCGGCATCGTCGGTGCGATCCTTGCCATCGTCGCGTGCATCTGCGCCGTCGTCTCGCCGACCGACAGGCCACCGAGCGCGAGGCCGTCGAACGGCAGCGGCGCGAGGCGTGCGAGGTGATCGCGGCGCGCCGCGAGATCGACACCGCCTTGCACGATGCCGAAACAGAGTTGGCCTTCGCGCAAAATCGACGGGCGCAGCGTCGCGGCGAGCTCGGCCCATCGCGTCGTGCGATCGACGGCGCGCTGCAGTGCATCCGCATCGGCGTCGGCGGGCGGGCAGTGATCGAGCACCATGCAGATGTCGGAGCCGAGGTTCGCCTGCACCTCGAGCACGCTCTTCGGCGTCATGCGGTGCTTGCTACCGTCGAAGTGCGTGCGGTAATCGACGCCCTCGTCGTCGATGCGTTGCAGACCGCGCAGGCTGAAGACCTGGAAGCCGCCGCTGTCGGTGAGGATCGCCCGCGACCAGCCCGACATGCCGTGCAGACCGCCGAGCCTCGCGACCCGCTCGTGGCCCGGGCGATGCGCGAGGTGATACGAGTTGCCGAGCACGACCTGCGAGCCGACCTTCGCGAGCTCGTCGGGATCGAGCCCCTTCACGGCGCCGTAGGTGCCGACCGGCATGAAGCACGGCGTGTCGACGGGACCGTGCCCGGTCCACAGTCGCGCACTGCGAGCATCGCCGCAGCGGGCGAGCACGTCGAACACGCCCGGCGGGCGCACTTCGAGCGAGGGATCGTCGCACGACAGACCCTGCGCGGGATCGAAGGTCACGGCGCGCCGCCGGTGAGCATGCAATCGCCGTAGCTGTAGAAGCGATAGCCTTGGGCGACGGCTTCGCGATACGCCGCGAGCACACGCTCGGTGCCCGCGAACGCGCACACGAGCATGAGCAGGCTGCTCTTCGGCAGGTGGAAGTTGGTGAGCAAGTGGGTGACGACGGCGAAGCGGTGGCCGGGCACGATGACGAGCTCGGTCGACGTCACGGCTTCGTGCAGCGATGCGCCGTCCTTGCCGAGGGTCTCGAGCGCGCGCACGACCGTGGTGCCGACCGCGACGATCGGACGACCACTCGCGCGTGCGGACTCGATGCGTGCGGCGGCGGCGGCCTCGATCTCGATGCGCTCCGCGCCGACGCGATGCTCGCGGATGTCGGTGACGTCCATCGGCGAGAACGTGCCCGGACCGACGTGCAGATGCAGGCGCACGACGTCGAGGCGTGCGAGCGCGGCCTCGTCGAAGTGCAGGCCAGCGGTCGGTGCGGCGACGCTGCCGTCGCGATCCGCATAGACCGTCTGGTAGCGCGCGCTGTCGTCGGGGACCGGACCATCCTTGCGGGTGATGTACGGGGGCAGCGGCACGCGACCGTCGCGCTTGCACGCGTCGAGCACGTCGCCCGCGACGACGACGAAGCTACGCTCCCGCTCGCCACCGTCGTCGTCGCAGCGCAGCTCGAGCGCGCCGGTCGCCACGATGTCGCCGCGACGCAGTCGCTTGCCGCCGCGCACCCACGCGCGCACGGTCGCGCCGGGCCCCTGCCCGACGGCGGGTGCACACCACAAGAGCTCGAACGCGCGGCCGTCGGCGCGCTGAACATCCATGCGCGCGGGCACGACGGACGACGCGTTCACGACGACGAGCGCACCGGGCGGCAGGTGCTCGTCGATCGTACGCGCGTGCGTGTGCACGACGCCTTGCGCTTGCAGCACCATCATGCGCGCGTCACCCCGCACCGGCGTGGGATGCTGCGCGATGCGATCGTGCGGCAGCTCGTAGTCGAACGCGTCGGGGCCCACGGGGCGAGCACTGTGGCGCACATCGATGCGGTCCGCCACAATCGCCGTCAGTGTCACGCACGCTGCTCTTCATTGCGGTCATCGCCGCGCCGGCCGACGCGCACGCCGTCTCGTACTGGGGACCGCCGCCCGCTTCCGAGGTGGCCCCGGGGGACGGCTACGACGCGGCCGCCGCCGAGCGCGACGTCGCGGCAATCCTCGGAGATCCGAACAAGGCCTACCTGCAGGCGCGCGCGCGCCTGGTCGCACATCCCGAGGTCGGCGTCGCCGCGCTGACGGCTCGCATCGACGCCGTGCCGCCGCCGGACGCGAGCGAGCGCAAGCGGTTGTTCGATGTGCTCGCCGAGATCGGTGGCACGCAGGTCGCGACGCGACTTCGCGACGAGGTGCGTCACGCGTGCGCGGCCGAGAAATCCGACAGCGGCAAATTCGCGTCGATCGATCCGTGGCGGCCGCTGTTGCGCGACCTCGGTGCCGACAGTCGCGGCGCGCTCGCGGACCTCGTCGCCGACAAGGATCTTCCCGTCGCGGTGCGTGCGGTGCTGCTCGACGATCTCGTGACGATCGCCGGCGACGACGCCGTGACCGAGCTGCTCGTGCTCGCCGGTCGCGGGCACGTCGAGCTGCGGCGCCAGTTCGCGCGTTCGCTGCGACGTCGGCTCCGTGGCGAGCGCGACTTACAGGCGAAGGTTCTGGCTGCGCTCGACGCCGAGCTCGAGTCGGCCGACGCGGCCCGGTTGACCGCGGTGATCCAGCTGCGTGCGGCGATCGAAGGCGGCATCGACGACGGGTTCATCGGTCGGCTCGCCTTGCTCGCGATCGACGGCGAGCGGCCGTTCGCGGTGCGCGTCGCCGCAGTGCGGGCCCTCGCGACGCCGCCGCACTCGGAGGCGGCGATCGCTGCGCTCGGCAAGGTTGCGAGCGCAGCGCTGCCCGCGGATACCCAGGCCGAGGAGATCCTCGCCTCGCTCGCGCTGCCCGCATTGCCTCCCGCGCAAGCGAGCGCGCTCGTGAGATCGCATGCGCTCGACAAGTCACCGGCACCGCGACTCGCGAGCGTCGCGTGGGCGCACATCGAGGTGCGCGGCGAAGCCTGGCTGACGCCTGCGCTCGGCGATCCGTGGCCGCAGGTGCGCGTGGCGGCGCTCGGGCGCGTCGGCAAACCGTGCTCGCGCAAGCTTGTCGCACAGGTCGGCGGTCTGGTCGGCAAGACCGCGACGGGCGATGCCGATGCGACGGTGCAGCGCGCCGCGATCGATGCGCTCGGTCGCTGCGCCGACGATGCTGCGTTCGCGTCGCTGCGGGGCATGCTCGACGACGACGCGATCGCGCTCGAGCTCAGCGGCGAGGCCGCGCGCGAGCTCGTACGGCACTTCGGTGAGCGCGGTGCGGATGCCGTCGCGAAGCACCTCGCGTCGCGGCCCGATCGCGCGTACGCGCGGAGACTGGCACAGGCGCTTCGACATGCGGAGGCACCGACGCCGCGCGTGCGCGAGGTGCTGTGCGCGTGGATGCAGGAGGGCGGCGAGGTCGGCAGCGCGGCGGCCGCGAGCTTGCAGGCGCTGTACGGTGACGACGCGTCGTGCGACGAGTGACTCGCGTCGCTAGATCCGCGTGAGCAGCGGCTTGTAGGCGAGGAGCACGCCCTCACCGGAGACACCGATGCCGACCGCCGACGGCACGTCGCCGCCGCCGGGGCAGTTCGCGACGACCTCGGTCCCGCGTCGAACGATGATCGACTCCGGCAGCACGTCGATGCGCATCGGCACACGACTGCCCTCGAAGTCGATCGGCTCGGCCGCGCACGTGAACTCGATGACGCGGCCTGCGGCATCGCGCCGAAAGCCGGTGACACCGGTGTCGAAGCGAATGCTCGTCCCCGCGAACGCTCCCTGCGACAGCACCAGATGCGGGCGCGGCGGTTCGCCGTCGATCTCCGTCCGCACGACCTCGATCTGCACGTCGAAGCGGAAGCTCGCGCTGCGGAACGAGCGAACGTGGGCCCAGACATCGGGGAACTCGAGCTCCTCGCCCTCGCTCGACATCACTACGCGCTCCGTGTCGAAGCCGATGCGATCCGCATCGTGCAGCACGAAGCTCGCGGGCGCGAAGCCGCTGACATCGGGGATCCGCTCGTCGGCGCCGTCGAGCTGCGGACGCAGCCGAGCGATCAGCGGCTTCGCGGGCTCGAGCGAGTCGATCTCGCGACCGCCGGCGACGAACACTGTGCCGTCGGCGAGCGCGACCATCGCGGACTCCGTACGACGTCCGGGCGGCACCGTCATCTGCAGCGGCTTCGGCTCGGACAGATCGACCGCGTCAGCAGCGTTCGACGCGAGCATCGGGAACGGCAACAGCCACGCGTCCGCGAGCACGCGCTCGCCCGGCAGCGCAACGAGTCGGCGCCGCTGGGGCGGGAGCACCTCGCCGGACTCGTCATGGAAGCAGCCCGCCGTCTGCGGATCGCCGTCGCACCACGTCGGCCACCGCGCCGCGCTCGCGTCGGTCACCCATGCCATCGCACCGTCGTCGATCGCGACGACGATCAACCCACCTTCGAGGAGCGCCGCACCGACGATCGTTCGCTCGCCCGCGAGATCGAGCAGCTCGGTGCGTCCGTACGGCATCCAGGCGCCGACGTCCGGCGTCCAGCGCTCGATCGTGACGACGCCGCGACCGAGGTGATTGCGACCACCGACCGCGAACACGGCGCCGTCGCGCGCGACGAGCAGCTCGTGGCCGAACCGCGCGACGAGCATCGACGGCGCGCGCTCGAACGTCGGCGAATCGACGCGCGCATCGAGGATGAACGCGCTATCGAGCACGTGCCCCACCGACGGTAGACATCGCGACGAGATGTCGAGCTCGTTGCAGCCGCCCGTGACGAGCACTCGACCGTCGGGCAAAACCGCCGCGGCGTGATAGCTGCGCTTGCCCTCGACCCCCGGGGCGTCGATGCGAATCGCGGGACCGACCGGCAACGCGGCGCCGAGATCGATCGGCACGAGCTGGTCGAGCACGCGCCCATCCGCCGTCGCGCCGCCGATCACCACGAAACGGCGCTCGCCGATCGGCACCACCGCGAGACCCGTCGTCGGCGTCGGTATCGGCCGCCCGAGCAGCGTCACGGCGTCGTCCACGTCACGCGTGTGCACGATGTCGTCGATGAGCCGACCCTGATCATCGCGCCCGCCGACCATGACGATGTCGCCTCGCTCACCGACGGCCATCGCACCGACGTCGCGGAAATCGATTTCCACGCCGCGTTCGACCGCGCACAGCTCGTCCTCGGGCGCGAAGTAGACCGGGATCCGGCCGCTCTCGCCGTCGAGCCGCGAGGTTCGACCGACGGCGAGCGTCGCGTCCGCGAACTTGCCCTCGACTGTAATCGCGACCGCGTCGTCGGGAATCCCGTCGATCCCCGAGCGACCGCCATCGACGACCGTCCCGTTCGCGGCGGCAGCCGGGAAGTCGCCGCGGGGCACGAGCTCCAGGACGCTCAGATCGATCTCGTCGAGACCACAGCCGGCCAGCGCGACCAACACGGGCCGCTGATCGTCACCGCAGCCGCTCGCCGCGCCGAGCGCGACCAGCACGCACGCCGCGAATGCGCCAGGTTTCGCGAAAGGCGCCATCGCCGGGTCGCATGCTACCATCGTCGTCGGATTTGTCCGTGATCTCGGATAGCGACTCGCGCACGGACTTGATGACCAGCAGCGAGAGCTCGCTGTCGTTCGGCAAGTACCGCCTCACCCGCCTCATCGCCCGCGGCGGCATGGGCGAGGTCTATCTCGCGCGGCTGGTCGGCGAGCTCGGGTTCGAGAAGCGCCTCGTCATCAAGACGATCCTGCCACATCTCGCCGCGAATCCGCGGTTCGTCGAGCTGTTCGCGGCCGAGGCGAAGACGGCCGTCGCCCTGTCGCACGGCAACATCGTCCCGATCTACGAGCTCGGGCGCGCCGGCGACACGCTTTACATCGTCATGGGCCACGTCGACGGCCCGAGCCTGTCCGCGGTGCTCGACGAGTGCCGACGCCGCGAGCTCGCGCCGGAGACCGGTGCAGCGCTGCACATCATCCGTGCAGTGCTCAACGGGCTCGCGTACGCGCACACGAGTGAGCCGGGGCGTCACGCTGTCGTGCACCGCGACGTGACGCCGCGCAACGTCCTCCTCGATCGATCGGGTCAGGTGCGCATCGTCGACTTCGGCATCGCCGCGCCCGCACAAGCCGAGGTCGAGATGCGTGGCGGCTCGACCGGCTACGCGTCGCCGGAGCAGATCCGCGGCGACACGGTCGATCCGCGTGCCGACGTGTTCAGCGCGGCGTGCCTGCTGTACGAGATGCTCACGCTCGAGCGCGCGTTCCCGAAAGAGGGCGTGTGGATCATTCCCGACACGAGCACGCTGCCCGTCGAGCTGCGCGGGCCGCTGACCGACGCACTCGCGCTCGATCCCGCCGCGCGGCCTGCCGATGCCGGTGCGCTCTTGCAGCTGCTCGGGCCCGCGTTCGCGAAGCACGGTGCGACGTGGAGCGATCCGCAGCTCGCAGCGCTCTTGCGCTCGCTGTTCCCCGACGGTTGGGAGACGCGTACGGAGCCGGCGGTCGCGGGCCACGCCGTGCACAAATCCGATCAGCGGCCCGTGACGCAGACGTTCGCGACGCGGCTCACGGTGGTGACCAAGGCGTTTCCTGTCGCGGCACCGAGCGCGACGACGCCGACGCGGAATCGGTGGTTGCCGGCGATCGCGATCGGCGGTGCGCTCGGCGTCGCCGCATGGGCGATCTCGCGGCTCGATCGCGAGCCGAATCGTGCGCCCGAGCCGGTGCGCACCCCCGCGACGCTCGCCAGTACCGATCCACCGCAAGCAGATCGGTCACCGCGAGAACCGGTCGCCAAGCCGATCCCCGCTGAGGCGCCGAGCAAGCCGCTGCTCGATCCGGTGCCGACACCGACCGTCGCGACTGTGGCGCTTGCGGTGTCGCCCGACGACGCGGTCGTCACCGTCGACGGCGACAAGGTCGTCGATCTGTCGAAGATTACGATCCCGATCGCGGGCGCCACCGTCGCCGTGCGTCGCACCGGCTTCACGACGCGCACGATCGTCGTCGACGCGGAGCATCCCCTGCCCGTCCGCATCGACCTCGTCGCGGTGAAGCCGGCCGGCGACGGGTTCTTGCAGGTGTTCGCGAGCGACGTCGAGTGGGCGGAGGTCACGGTCGACGGCCGCCGCGCCGGCCAGACGCCGACGCGCAAGCTGTCCATCCCCGAGGGCAGTCATCGCGTCGTCGTCACCTGCACGGATGCATGTCCAGACAAGCAAGTGCTGCTCACGCGCACCGTGAAGATCAAGGCCGGCGAGACGACAACCCTCACCGCCGACTAGCGGCCGAGGAACGAGTCGCCGTCGACGACGTAGCCGTCCTGCGCCGGTCGCGTGCCGAGCACCGCACCGGTGACGACGCCACCGACGACGGCGGTCGCGACGAGTCCCCACACCCAGCCTCGCTTCCACCACGGGCGCGACGGATCGTCGACGGGTGCGGCGTTGCTCGGATCGATGCGTGGCGGCGGCGTTGGCCACAATGCGTCGCGCGACACCGTCTGCGTGCCACCGTGCGGCCCGAGCTTCGCGGTGTCCGCCGTGGCCACGCCGTCGTCCAGCGCCTGCGGCTCGCCGTACCACGCCGCGGCGAAGCCATCACCGCATCGATACTCCTGCACGCCCGCTCGTCCCTGACGCGTGCGCACGAGCAGCACCTGCCGCAGCGCGAGCGCGTCGCAGATCCGCTGGGCGTCGTCGGCATCCGCCGGCAGCCCCTCGGCGAGCAGCACGACGGGCGCCGGGGGTGCCCACGTTGCGCCCACGAACGCACCGACCGGCGCCGCCCCCGGACGGCGGATCACCACGATGTGCTCGCCCGGCGGCACCGGACGCGATCCCGCCTGGCCGTCGAGCTCGATCGCCGCATCCGGGCCGAGCACGACGTTCGGCGCGAGCCAGGCATCTTGCCCCGCGAGCGTCGCGGTGCGCAGACCCTCGTGCCGCGCGACGAGATCGGGCGGCATGCGTCGCGTGCTCGCGCGCGCCTCGGGATCGAATGCGATCGCCGCGCCAAGCTCGATGTCCGCGCCCGCGGTATCGCCCTCGGTCCACAGGATCTGCGCCCGCAACAGATGCCCGCGCACGAGCAACGCCGCTAGGCCCGGCGCCGTCGGGTCCTCGCGTGCGGCGACGAGCACCGCATCGATGCCAGCCCGCGCGGCCGCGGCGTCACCGCTGCGATGGGCGATCTCCGCCACCTCGAGCGCCTCGAGCCGCGCTCGATGGCGTTCGACCAGCGCGCGATCGACCTCGTACGCGATCACCAGCCGCGCCGCCGTGTCCGCGCGATCGACCACGCGCGTGCCCGAGCCGGTCGCATCCGCGACCGCCTTCAGCACACGTTGCTGGAGCTGCGGATCGACCGTAGCCTCGGACCAGACCACGCCGACGCCGTCGGCGGGAGCCGGCGCCATCGCGGCGACGAGAGCAACGACGAGCGACACGCACGGAGGATTGTCGTGGACAGACCGAAGCTGCGCAACGTCGAACGGATCGGGCTGGTGCGCGACGGTGTCGACCACCTCGTGCTGCGCGATCCGATGAGCATCGCGCAGACCATCGCGATCGATGCCGAGTTCGGACCCGTGCTCGATGCGCTCGACGGCACGCGGACGCTGGCGCAGATCCGTCAGTCGCTGTTGATGAACCGCGGTCTCGACGTCGCACTCGACGACCTGCGCGCGTTCGCGGCCGACCTCGAGGCGGCCGGCCTGCTCGACGGCGACGCATTCCGCTCGCGGTGGCTCGCGTGTCACGACGCCTTCTTCGCTGCGCCGACGCGCGTACCGATGCTCGCGGGCACGCTGTACTCCGAGCATGCCCAGGAGCTGCGCGACGCGCTATCCGCGGCCCTCGGCCCGATCTCGCCGAGCGGTCGCGCGACGCGTGCACTGCTGATGCCGCACGGTCCGCTCGAGATCACCGGCCCGGTCGTCGCGGCGACACTGCCCGCTCTCCCGCCACGCGATCAGATCGACGCGGTCGTGCTGCTCGGCGCGGATCATCATCCCGCGCTCTTGCCATTCGCAGTGCTCGACAAGCCGTACGAGACGCCGCTCGGGGTGCTGCCGTGCGCCGCGCAGCTCGTCGACGCACTGACACGACGCATCCCGTGGCTCGATCGCGAAGCGATTCGTCATCGCGTCGCGCACAGCCTCGAGTGGACGGCGCTCTATCTCCAACATGCGTGGGGCGCCGACGTGCCGCCGTGCGTGCCGATCGTGTGCGGGGCAGCAGCGATCGTGAATCAACGTGCCGCACACGAGGGTGTCGCGGAGCTCGTCGCCGCGCTCGACGGGCTGCTCGAAGACGAGCGCGTGCTCGTCGTCGTCGCCGCGGAGCTCGCCCACGCCGGTGAGGCCTACGGCCGCGCGCCGCTGGACGCGGACGGACTCGCTGCGATCGAGGCCCGGGATCGCGCGGTGCTCGACGCGGTCATCCGCGGGCGACCGCGGGACGTTCTCGCGCGTGCCCAGGACCCGCTCGAGCAGGGCCGGCCGAGCGGACTGCCCGCGCTGCTCGTGCTCGCGGAGCTCGTGACTGGATTGCACGGCGAGGCCTGCGCGTACGCTCTGACGCCCGTTGCGGGCGGATCCGCGGGCTGGGCGGGCCTCGCGGGCGCCGCCTTCCGCAGCCCCTGAGCCCGGGCAACCATGCGACCTTTGGGTCGGCCGTGAATAGCGGCCGACGAGTGGCCGTCCGTGCCACACCGAACGAGGCACCGGTCCCATGTCCATGCTCAATCGAATCTCGCTGCGCGCACTGTTGACGTCGTCGATCGTAGCCTTCGCCATCGGCGGGTGCTCATTCTCTTACTCCTCGGGCTCGGCCCCGCCGTCGAGTCACTCGCACTCGAACCACGGCAAGAAGATGCCGAAGAGCTCGGGCTCGAAGAAGGTCGACAACCGCGAGAAGGCGCTCCCGCACTCGTCCGGTGAGAAGCCGATCTCGAAGGCGAAGGCCGACTCCGAGACTTCGCCGCCGAAGCGCGAGGTGAACGACGACTCGCCGGCACGCGAGACGACCGCCCCGAAGCGCACCAAAGGCGCGCCGAAGCGGACCCCGACCGGCGACGACACCGTCGAAGCGAACAAGGACGTCTCGCCGAGCAGCGTCGGGAGCCTCAAGGCGAAGACGAAGCCCGCGACGCCCCCCAGCTCGCAGGGCAGCCTCGTCGCCCCCCGCTGAGCAACGCTTTGCTCCCCGGACGCGCCGGCATCTTCCGATGTCGGCGCGTTTCGTTGTGGTTCAACGCGCGCGCTTGACCAGCAGTAGCACCGCGGGCAGGACGATGATGGTAGTGAGCAGGCACGTGACGATGCCGATCACCATCACCGCACCGAGCGATTGCATCCCGCCGTAATCGGGCACGATGAGCGCGGCGAAGCCGGCGACGGTCGTCAGCGCTGCGACCGCGATCGCCCCGCCGGTTCCACGGATCGCATCGTCGATCGTCGGTAGCGATTGCGGCGTCGAGCTCCCGGGCTTCGGATCGCCTTCACGCACACGGTGCATCAGATGCACGCCGTACGCGATTCCGACGCCGAGCACGAGCGGGAGCGTGACGATGTTGGCGACGTCGAACTGCAGTCCGAATGCGCGCATGCCGAGGATCATCCACCCCCACCCGACCGCCGTCGGCAAGAGTGCGAGCGCCGAGTCGCGGAAGCTGCGGAAGTCGAGCAGCAGAATCACGAAGATCGCGATCGCGGCGATGACGGCCGCCCGCTCGAAACCCGCGACGATCATCAGCCCATGCGCGACGTGGCTGAGCGCGAGGCCCGACGCTTCGGGATCGACCTCGCGGATATCCTTCGCGAACGCCTCGGCGACGTCCTCTTCCCAGAACTGACCGGACGGGACCGCATAGAGGGCAACGCCGCTGCCGTCCTTCGCGACGAACCGCTTCGCGAACAGCGGCGGGAGATCGGTCGGGAGCACCTCGCCACGCTCGGCCACGCCACGCGCCGTGAGCCACGCCGGCCCGAGCACCTGTGCGACCTCGGCGTCGAGTCCGACCAGGCGCGCCTGGCCCTGCGTATCGAGCGAGGCGACGCGCTTGCGCAGGGCGTCGAACGCCGTCTTTGCCGCGACCGCAGAGTCCGTCGGCATGCCGGTCTGCGCCATCGCGAACCGCACCTCGTCGAGCGCATCGATCACGCGACCGATCGCGGTGCCGAGCGCCTTCGGGTCGGGCCGGCGGGCGGCCAGCGCCGCGAAGTCCGGATCGCGTTCGATACCCGCGAAGCCGCCGCGCAATGACGCGAGCGCGGTCTCGTCGAGTGCGGGCACCAGGTCGCTCGGCGTCTGCACGCCGGCGACGGTGTCCAGGCTCCGCAGGCGCAGCGCCATCGCCCGTGCGTCCTCGATCGAGGGCGCGCTCAGATTCGCGAACACCGGGCTCGCGATCGCGTCGTACTCGAGACGCTCGAGCGGCGCCGAGCTCTCCACGCGCTGCGGCAGGAAGTCGAAGTAGCGGGGGTTGAACGCGATGCCCGAGACCATTGTGACGCCGACGACGCCCGCACCGATACCCCCGACCGCGAGCGGCCAGCGCAGGCGGCGGACGACGTCGGGCAGCAGTCGAAACCCCGGCGGCTCGCCGGCCACGGACGCACCGATCTTGCGACCGCGGGTGAGCAATGCCGGCAACAGCGTGAACGTGGCGATGACCACGACGACGAGACCGATGGCCGTGACGACCCCGAGCTCGCCGTAGGCGGTGAACTCGGTCGTGACACCGGCAAGAAAGCCGCATGCGGTGATGAGCGCACCCGACAAGATGCCAGGCCCCGTGTTGATCAGCGACTGACGGATCGCGGCGTCACGCTCGACGCCCGCGCGCACGAACTCATTATAGCGCGACACGACGTGCACCGCGAAGTCGATGCCGAGGCCGAGCAGCACCGCGACGAAGCTCGAGGTGATGAGGGTGAGCCGCCCGTATGTGAACGAGATCACCATCAGCGTGATGAGCACGCCGGGCAGCAGCGGCAGGTTCGCGACGATGGTCTGGAAGATCGAGCGAAAGAGCAGCCAGCACAGCCCGACGATGCCGAGCGTCGCGACGATCGTCGAGCTCTGCAGACCGTCTTGCACGACGTGCATCTCGTCGACGATGAACGCCGGCATCCCGCTCACCTCCGCTGTCACGCCCGCGGGTGCGTTCGCCATCACGCCGTCGCGGATGTCGCGGAGCCGGCGAACCAGAGGCTCGAGCGCGCTGCCTTCGTCGCTGGTGAGCTCCGGATAGAGCGCGATGAGGTAGCCGGTGCCGTCGCTCGTCGTCAGGTAGCCGCGATCGTCGACGCCGCGCTGTGCGAACAAGGGCCCCGCCTCGGCGAAGCGATCCATCGGGCTCTGGCCCGCGAGGTGGTCGTCGAGCGCGGTTGCGAGGGCAGCGAGACCCGCGAGTCCCGTCGATGCCTGTGCCATCGCATCGGGCGCGGCCGCGGCAGCCGCACCGTCGGCGCCCTCGGCCCCTGCCTCGGCATCACCGAGCGCCGACTCGAGCCTGTCCGCGATCGCATCGACCCACGCGACCGTGCCGGACTCGAGGAGTCGCGGCAGATCGGCGCCGGCAGGTAGCCCCGCGCGGAGCTGCACGAGCGCGTCGGCGCGTTGCAGCAGCAGTACCTCCGCGAGGTCCTTCGGCCCCAGGCGACCGAGCACGCGGCCCGCGAGATCGGGCTCGGCGGAGTACGCCGTCTGCAGCGCGTCGACGATGGAACGCCGCTGCTCGGGCGTGCCCCCCGAGACGAGCACGAGCGGCGCGTCCGGCCGCCCGAAGCGGTCGAAGAACCGCAGGAGCTTCGCCTGCTCGGGTTGCTCGTCCGAGACCATGCCGGTACGCGACGTGCTGACGCCGAGGTTGAGGCTGAACCAGCCCGCGACCAGCGTGATCACGAAGAAGCAGAGCAGCACAGCGCCCGAGCGCCGGACACAGATATCGGCCAGTCGGCCGAAGACGCGGTCGCTCCTCCCCATCGACGCGCTGCCTCAGGCGGAGCGCACGCGCACGCCGCTCACCGCCGCGCGGACGCGCTGCAGCGGCGCCGCTGGCAGTTGCCCGTCGTGCTCGGCTGCAGTCGCCCCGTCGACGTCCGCCGCGCGCAATGCACCGGGCTCGGGCGTGGCGCGCTTCGACCGGCGCGTGGACGACTCGGGCTCGATGCGCGCGCGGTTCATCGATTCACGCAGCTCGGAGCTGTTGCGAAAGTCGAGGCTGTAAAACGCCTCGATCGTCATCGGCTCGAGTGTCCGCGGGTTCACACCGCGTCGCGCACTACGTCGCTTCTTTACGAACGTACCAAAGTGCGGAAACGAGAACTTCGGGCTCTGCGTGCGCGTCACCTTCGCCTTCGCGAAGAAGCTCGCGATCTCCTCGAACGCGAGCGTGACGATCTTCTCGACGTCTTTCTTGGTGATGTCTTTCGGCAGGGAGCGTGATCGCGCGATGCGTTCGATGAGTTCTGCCTTCGTCATTGGCGCGTGTTCGCGAGGGGCCGCTAACATTAGGTGCGGTCGCGTTCGCCGTCAACGGGGCGGAGCTCCACACAATCACTCCGGAGCACGCGCGTCGTCGTCACGCGCTTGCGTCAGCTCGAGCGCGCGCCGAAGGTCCTGCATCACCAATCGTTCGGTCGATAGGGCGCCGCCTTCGGTTCCCTCTTGACGCAGTACGAACGCCGGGTGATCCGTGACGACGATCGGGATGCGCCGCGTCCCGCCCGCGCCGTCCTCGACGTCGTACGACAACTCCGCACCGCGCATCGCCGCGAGCGTCATCTCTTCGCGGCCGGAGAGCAGCATGGCCGCGTGCGTGCCGAGCGCGACGATCACACGAGGTGCGATCGCACGGATCTGTGCACGCAGAAACGGCGAGCACTTGTCGACCTCTTCGGGCTTCGGATCGCGATTGCCCGGTGGTCGACACTTGAGCACGTTCGCGATGTACACGTCGTCGCGCGTGAGGCCGAGCGCGATGATCCATGCGGTGAGCTTCGCACCAGCGCGGCCGACGAACGGCTCGCCCTGGCGATCCTCGTCGGCGCCGGGCGCCTCGCCGACGAACACGATCTTCGCCTCGGGATTGCCGACGCCGAACACGATCTTCGATCGCGTGCGCGCGAGCCCGCAGCGCTGGCAATCGCCGATGTTGCGCTCGCGCAGGTAGTCGAGCTTCATCGCCGGCGTCCAGGCCTTCGCCTGCGTGCGGATCTCGTCGACGACAGGGAGCCGCGGAGCGGGCTGCGGGCCGGTTTCGGCCGGCTGCGGGGCGTTCTGCTGCACGGGCGTCGGCAGCTTGCCGCCAGGCCAGTACTGCACCTCCCACGTCTCGCGTAGCTCCGCGAGCGTCGCGGCGAACTGGCGCGCGAGCGTCCGCGGATGCATCAGCCGCCGACCTTCTCTCGCCACGCGCGATCGAGCTCGTCGAGCAGCCACGCGGCGAGCTCGTTCTTCGGTCGCGGCGCGCCCGAGTCGCGGACGTCGGCGTCACCCAAGAGCAGCATGCCTGCGTTCGTCGGGCTCGCGAAGCCCGTGTCGGCGACACCGACGCGGTTCACGAACAGCGCATCGGTGCGCTTCGCGGTCATCTTCGCGCGTCCGCGCGCCCGCAGCTCGGCGTCGACCGCTGCCGCGTCACCGTCGGCCGTCTGCGCCGCGAAGCCGAGGAAGTACGCGCGCGCATGGTGGCGCAGCACGAGCGTCTCGAGCACGTCGACGCCTCTTTTCCACGGCGTGCTCGCGAGCACGCCGAGCAGAGCGTCCTTGTCGAGCTTCCCACGCTGCCCGGTGGGCGATGCCAGGTCGCCCACCGCGGCGACCATCGCGACGAGCTGATCCGGTGTGCGACCGAGCTCGGCGTCCATCGCCGCGAGCATCTCGTCGGCAGTGTCGACGTCGATGCGCCGCACACCCGCAGGTGTCGGTTGCTCGACGGGCCCGGCGACGAGCGTCACGTCGGCACCGCGACGCGCCGCGACCTCGGCGATCGCGAAGCCCATCGCACCCGTCGACGCGTTGCTGATGAACCGCACTGCATCGATCCAAGTGCGCGTCGGTCCGGCCGATACGAGCACCTTGCGCCCGCGCCACGGCGCCGTGCCGAGCGCGGCATCGACGATGATCGGCGCATCGATCATGCGCCCGGGTCCGATCCAGCCGCACGCGAGCTCACCCGCATCCGGGCCGACGAACCGCGCGCCGCGTGCATGCAGCGTCGCGAGGTTCGCGACGGTCGCGGGGTGGCGCCACATATTGCTGTTCATCGCGGGGGCGAACAGCACCGGCGCACGCGTTGCGAGCAGGATTACCGAGACGAGATCGTCAGCGATGCCGGCGGCCGCCTTCGCGAGGATGTCGGCGGTCGCTGGCGCGACGACGACGACGTCGGGCCAGTCGGCGAGCTCGATGTGCCCGACGGCGCCCTCCTCGGAGATGTCGAGGATCTCGCTGCGCACGGGGTGCTTGCTCACCGTCGCGAGCGACAGCTCCGAAGCGAACGCCTTGGCCGCGCGCGTCATCACGACACGCACCTCGCAGCCGGCGGCGACGAGCGCACGCACGAGCTCGGGGGCCTTGTACGCGGCGATGCCCCCACTCACGCACAAGAGCACACGACGGCCGGTGCTCATGCGCCGTCTCCGAGCGGCACCGAGCCTTCGACCTCGATGCCGAAGCCGCGCAGGCCGATGATCTTGCGCGGGTTGTCGGTGATGACGGTGATCCGATCGAGCCCGAGTGCCGCGAGCACCTGCGCACCGAGGCCGAACTGACGGAAGCCACGCTCGGCCGGCTTCAGCCCGCGCCCCCCGAGCATCGGTTCACGCGTCGGATCGAGCACCGGCGACGGGTCGTCGCTGCCGGGCGCGATGACGTAGAGGAAGACGCCCGCGCCCGCGCGATCGATCTGTCGCAGCGCCGCACGCATGCGTAAGCCGGAGTCCTGGCCGAAGCCGAATACGTCGCCGAGCATCGATGCCCGCTGCGCCCGCACGAGCGTCGCGGTGCCGGGCCGCAGCTCGCCCTTGCACAGCGCGAGGTAGTAGACGACAGGGTGCACCGACGATCTGAATGTCCGCACCGTCCAGCCCTGCGCCTCGGACAGCCCGAGCGCCGCGGAAGCGAGTGGTGCGTGCGCGACCTCTTCGACGAGCGTCTCGCGCTGCAGCCGGTACTCGATCAAATCCGCGATCGCGAGGATCGGCAGTCGATGCTCGGTGGCGAACCGCTCGAGCTCGTCCATGCGCGCCATCTCGCCGTCGTCGCGCATGATCTCGCAGATGACGCCCGCTGGGCGCTTGCCGGCGAGTCGCGCCAGATCGACCGCGCCCTCGGTGTGGCCCGATCGCACGAGCACGCCGCCCGGCTGCGCGCGCAGCGGGAAGATGTGCCCGGGGCTCACGAGGTCGTCCGCGCCGTACTGCGGATCCGCGGCGACGCGAATGGTCCGCGCCCGATCGCCTGCGCTGATGCCCGTCGTCACGCCGAGGCGCGCTTCGATCGACACCGTGAACGCGGTGCCCATGTCGCCGGGATCGGTGCGCACCATCATCGGCAGACGCAGCGCATCGACGCGCTCGGACGTGAGTGCGAGGCACACGAGCCCACGCCCGTGCTTGCACATGAAGTTGACGTGCTCCGCGGTGCAGTGCTCGGCGGCGACGACGAGGTCGCCCTCGTTCTCGCGATCCTTGTCGTCGACGAGGACGATCATGCCGCCCTGCTCGACCGCGGCGAGGACGCTTTGCACGGTCTCGAGAACACTCATGTCGGCCCCCGGCGCGTCACGTCGCGGAATCCGGCCGCCGCGAGCATGTCGACGGTGACGTCGCCCGGCGCGGAGGTGCGGCACTCGAGCAGGCGCGCGACGTAGCGCGCGAGCATGTCGACCTCGAGGTTGACCGCGTCGCCCGCCCGTCGCTCGCCGAGCGTCGTGACCGCGAGCGTGTGCGGCACGAGGCCGATCATCACACCGATCGCGTCGACCGTGTTGACGGTGAGGCTCGTGCCGTCGATGCAGATGGAACCCTTCGCAGCGACGAGCGGCCGCAAGGGCACCGGGATCTCGATCCAAAATTCCACCGCCTCGCCGCGCGGCGTCACGCTGCGCACGCTGCCGACGCCGTCGACGTGGCCGCTGACGAAGTGACCGCCCATCGCATCGCCGACGCGCAGCGACGGCTCGAGGTTGATGCGCGCGCCGACCTCGAGCGCGCCGAGCGTGGTGCAGCGCAGGGTCTCGAACGCCGCATCGACCTCGAAGCGACCGGCCGCCGCTGCGACGACCGTCAGGCACACGCCCGCACAACAGACGCTCGCGCCGAGCTCGAGATCCGCGGCCACGAGATCGCAGGTGATCGCGAAGCGCCGCGCCTGCGTGCCGGAGCTCGCCGACACGACGCGACCGGTCGTTCGCACCAAGCCCGTGAACACCACGAGGTTCTACCGCACGGCGGCGCGGCGCACAGCACCCTTGCGCGCAGCTGTGGCCTTCGTCGGTGCAGCGGGCTCGGGCACGTAGTCGCACCGCAGATCGGTGCCGAGCTTGCCGACCGCCTCGCGCAGCAGGCGCGGCGCATCCTCGACGCGCGCCCACTCGACACCGTCACACAGCGAAGGACCGCTGCCGAGCAGGCGCGGCGCAAGGTAGACGACCCAGCGTTGCCATGCGGCCGCGCGCACGAACGCGCCGTGGAGCTTGCCGCCGCCCTCGACGAGCAGCGATCGGATCTCGCGGCGTCCGAGCTCGGCGAGCGCACGCGCGATGTCGATGCGGCCGTCGCTCGCGAGCGCGACGGCGACCGGCTCGGCGCCGGTGGTGTGGACGCGATCGATCGCGCGCGCCGCCGCCTGCGGACCGTGCAGCACGAGCGTGCCGGGATGAAGAACTGCTCGTGCGCCGACGCTCGTCGCGACCGAGCGCAGCCGCGAGTCGAAGACGACGGCGACGGGCGACAAGCCGCGGACCATCCGGACGTCGAGCCGCGGATCGTCGCGCAACACCGTACCGACGCCGACCGCGATCGCGTGGTGCTGCGCGCGAAGCCGATGGGCATCGCGGCGCGCGGCCTCGCCCGTGATCCACTTGCTGTCGCCGCCCGCCACCGCGATGCGCCCGTCGATCCCGACGGCGGCCTTGAGCGTCACGAACGGCAGCGACGTGCGCACGTGGTGCAGGTAGTGCTCGTGCACGCGCACCGCTGTGGACGCGGCCGTGACGACGACCTCGATCCCCGCGCGGCGTAGCTTCGCGACACCGCGGCCGGCGACGTGCGGCGCCGGGTCGCCGATGCCGACGACCACGCGAGCGATCTTCGCCGCGATGATCGCATCGGTGCACGGGCCCGTGCGGCCCTGGTGCGCGCACGGCTCGAGCGTGACGAACAGCGTCGCACCGCGACACGCCGCACCGGCCTTCGCGATCGCACGCACCTCCGCGTGCGGACCACCGGTCGCCGCGCTGTGGGCCGCACCGACGACGCGCCCGCGCTGCAAGATCACCGCACCGACGCACGGATTCGGATACGTCGAGCCGAGCCCGCGCAGCGCCCACCCGACCGCGAACGCCATGCCCGCGTCGTCGTCAGCTGCCGTCGCCACGGCCTTGCCCCTCGGCTCGGGCCGCGTCCGCACGCGCCGCCGCAGCCTCGAACAGCGTGCGCTGCCCCTCGGGGTCGACGCGCTCGGCCTTCTCCATCTCGTGCAGCAGCCGCTCGAACTCCTCGACCGACTCGAAGCTGCGATACACGGACACGAAGCGCACGTACGCGACTTGATCGATGTCGTGCAGGTAGTGCATCGCGCGCTCGCCGATCTCGGTCGCGTGCACCTCGCGGTCGCCCCGTGTGAACGCCCACTGCTCGATCTGCGCGACGAGAGTCTCGAGATGCTCCGGCTTCACCGGCCGCTTGCGGCACGCGAGCTTCAGCCCGCCGAGCAGCTTGTTGCGATCGAACGGCTGCCGAGTGCCCGCGCGCTTGATGACGATCGGCAGGTTCTCTTCGATGCGCTCGAAGGTCGTGAACCGATGCCCGCAGCCCTCGCACTGCCGACGCCGACGGATCGACGTCGCGTCCCGACCGTCCCGCGAGTCGAGGACCTTGGTGTTCGGATTGCGGCAGACGGGACAGCGCATGCCAGTCCCTCAGTGTCCTGAGTCGGAGGTCCGCGGTGCCGAGAACGCCGTCATCGACCCTCCTGGCAAGGCGCCGCGACGATGATAGACCGGGCGTCTTTCGAGGAGCGGGAACACGGCGAGGAGGGTCGAGGGCGGTGTTCTCGGCATCGCGGGCCTCC
>Ga0105048_10005606_pt1 | contig 20265 bp, 22 predicted proteins | sample MAT05_FD_78382 | JGI IMG/M metagenome (GOLD analysis project Ga0105048, IMG submission 78382) | Freshwater microbial communities from Lake Fryxell liftoff mats and glacier meltwater in Antarctica - MAT-05 | ecosystem: Environmental > Aquatic > Freshwater > Ice > Liftoff microbial mat | place...
CGCCACAGCGACCGAGATTCCCAACGTGATCGACGCGCGCATCGTCACCCAACCGGCGACGACCGGACGCGTCGTTGTCCGTGTCATCCCCGGCACAGCGATCGACAACCCGGCGACGTCCGACATGATCGAACACCTCCGCCTTCAACTCGATGACAAAGTGCCGAACGCTCAAGTCGGAGGGCCGGCCGCGCAGAATCACGACCTGACCAGCGTGCTCACCGGCAGAGCGCCATACGCGATCGGGATCATCCTGATCGTTGCGTTCGTGCTGCTGTTGGTCGTGTTCCGCAGCATCGTGATCGCCGCGTTCTCGATCCTGATGAATCTCGTGACTGTCGGCGCAGCATTCGGTTTCGCCACCGTCGTGTTCCAACACGGGTTTGCATCGTCGCTCATCGGGTTCCAATCCCAGGGGTTCGTCGACGCGTGGGCGCCGCTGTTCTTCTTCGCGCTGTTGTTCGGGCTGTCGATGGACTACCAGTTGTTCCTGCTCGCGGCGATCAAGGAGCGCTATCAAGCCACGGGCGACACGCGGCGTGCCATCGGTGAAGGCATCGCCCGCACCGGGCGGCCGATCACGAACGCGGCGATCATCATGATCATCGTGTTCATCGCCTTCGGTATCACCGGCCCCATCCCGCCCACCGAACTCGGACTAACGCTGGCGATGGCAGTCCTGCTTGATGCCACCGTCGTGCGAGTGATGCTCGTCCCCGCAACCATGGCTCTGCTCGGCGAGAAGAACTGGTACGCGCCGAAGTGGCTGCTCAAGATGCTCCCGCACGTCAACTTCAACCACTGACCCGAGGATGTCGGCGGCGGTCTCGATCCAGCCACACGAGCGACTCTGTGTTGCCCTGCAACGAGAGCCGTTGCCGCAACACAGCGTTGTCGCTGGATTGGCTGGTGTGACACTCGATCGCCGTGCGTTGCACTGTCCGATCCACCTCGAGAGTGATGTCGATTTCGGCGAGCTCACGCCCGACGAAGTCGGCTCCGAACTCTTCGTTGAGTGCGTCGGCAACGGTGCGGCTCAACGTCCAAGCGAGCACGGGAAGACCACGACCGCGAGCCACGACCCGCGCTGCACTGGTTGCTTGGCGATGGTCGGGGTGGCCGGTGATGCCGCCTTCGTCGTACGCGAGGAGGCAGTCGAAGTCGCCCTCTTCGACGAGCAATTCGATCTGAGCACAGAGCTCCTCGACCGGTACCTCGGCGAGGTGCCCGTCCGGGTACGCGTGCAGTCGCAGCGACCGGAGCCCAAGGACGTTGCTTGCTGCGGTCAGCTCGTGGCCGCGTCGCAGAGCCAGATCTTCGTTGTTCGCTCCGAGGGTGGAGGCTTCGCCGTGGGTGAAGCACAACAGACTTGTCACGACGCCGCGCTCGCCGAGCGTGGAGATCACCGCCCCAAGTCCGAACGATTCGTCATCGGGATGTGCGCACACCGCGAGCACTGATCGGTAGGGGAACTGTGCGTGGCGATCAGTGTTCATCGCATTGCGAGTCCGGAACGGACTGCGGTGTACACAGCGACGACGACGAGGAGTCCGACGAACCAGCGTTGTAACGAACTGGAGTCGCGGGTGCTGGCCAGTCGGCTGCCGACCATCACGCCGATCACGCTGGCGATCGTGAACGGGATCACGGTTCCCCATTCGATCGAGCCGGCCTGCATGCGGGTGGTGAGCGCGACCATCGAGTTGATCGTGATGACAAGCAGGGAGGTGCCGATCGCCTCGGGCATCGAGAAGCCGAGCGCGAGCACCAGTGCCGGGACGATGACGAAGCCACCACCGACACCGAAGAACCCGGTGAGCAGCCCGACGACCGTGCCGGCAACGATGACCTTCAGAATCGTCATCGGGTCGACCCGGACCGAGGCCGGGGTCACCGGCGCGGCGGCTGCGCCCACGGACTTCGGCACTGCCGTGGCCTTTGTAGCGCTCACCCGATGCCACATCCCGTAGGCAGCGACGAGCATCAGCCCCGAGAACAGGATCAGCAACACGTTGGGGTCGGCTGCTGTGTTCCAGTGTGAGCCGAGCAGCGAACCGCCGACGCCGGCGAGTCCGAAGATGACACCGGGTGCAACGCGAACGCGTCCGGAGCGCCAGTGAGGGACGATGCCGATCATCGCAGTGAGCGCGACTAGCACGAGCGAGGTGGTAGTTGCCTGTTTGGGGGTCTGGCCAGCAGCGTAAACAAGGGCCGGGACGGCGAGTATTGAGCCGCCTCCGCCGAGTGCGCCGAGCGAGATGCCGATGAGGAACCCGAGCGGCGAAGCGAGCAGCGCACGCATGACTCAGATCACCTGGCCCGAGTCGCGTCCATCAGGTGCCCTGGTTCAGCGTGGTTGTCTGTTGCGTCTGCCAGGCGCTGTAGCCACCGACGAGATCGGAGACATCTGTGAAGCCGTGAGCGCGCAGCAGGCTTGACGCGATTGCCGACCTGTAGCCGCCCGCGCAGAACACCACGGTCGGCGCATTCGGATCGAGCTGATCCAGGCTGGTCAGCAGTGCGGGCAGGCTGATCGGCCGTGCTCCCTTGATGGTCCCGAGCGCGACCTCCCCGGGGTTGCGAACGTCGACCAGCACAAGCTCAGGAACCACGCGGATCCGCTCGGCTAGCGCATCGGCCGACAGACGCGAGAGCGGCTCGATCAGTCCCGGGTTGTCGATGAACGTGTCGACCGGGTGCTCGAGCGCGCCGAGGACGCGGTCGAAGCCGATGCGCGCGAGGCGGACCTTCGCCTCAGATTCGTGCCCGGGCGGGGTGATCAGCACGATCGGTGTCTGCGCGGTCATCACCTCGCCGGCGTATTCCGCGAAGCGTCCGCTCAGGCCGACGTTGACCGATCCGCGCAGGTGCCCGGCCGCGAACGCCATGTCTTCGCGGGCGTCGATCACGACGGCTCCGTCGTGCTGGTGGGCGAGGACCTCGCTGATCGTCAGGGCGGGGACGGTGATGTCTTCGGCGAGCAGTTCGCGCTGCTCACGATTGCGGTTGGCGGCAAACGAAAAGTAGAGCGGCGCCACCGACTGGCCTTGGGTGACAGCTTCGACGAACTCCTCCTCGCTCATTGGCGCGAGCGCATAGTTCGTCCGACGCTGTTCGCCGATCGTCGACACTGTTTCGGTGGACAGGTTCTTGCCACAGGCCGAGCCCGCCCCGTGCGCGGGGTAGACCTTGGTGGCATCGGGCAGGGTGAGGAGTTGTTGGTGCAGCGAGTGGAACAGTTGGCGCGCTAGCTCGTCGGCCGTGACGCCAACCGATGCCAGCAGATCTGGGCGGCCGACGTCGCCGATGAACAGCGTGTCACCGGTGAGCACTCCGTACGGCGCAGCGTCGACGCCGTGGGGATATACGACGATGCTGATCGACTCAGGCGTGTGCCCGGGCGTTTCGCGGATCTCCAGTTCCACCTCACCCAACTCGATCCGGTCACCGTCTGAATAGGTCTCGATCGGAAACTCCGCGCGGCCGGTCGCCGCGCGGCCGTAGCCGATGGTGGCGCCGGTGCGCTCGGCCAACTCGAGGTGCCCGGACAAGAAATCGGCGTGGAAGTGAGTCTCCAGCACTTTCTCGATCCGAAGACCATGCGACTCCGCGTCGGCGACGTAGCCGGCGATGTCACGCTGCGGGTCAACCACCACGGCTCGGCCGGTAGTGGTGTCGCCGATGAGGTAGCTCGCGTGCGAGAGGCAGTCAAGGTAGTACTGGCGAAAGAACATGCGACTCAGGCTCCGTCCGTTTGGGTCATTTCTAACTATACCCGTAGGGGTATTATTCCGGTGGGAAATCCCGTTCCCTTGATACCCTATGGGGTATGTGTATGGAAGTCACTTGTCCCTCATGTCAACGACCGAGCTGGGCTGGCTGCGGCGCACACGTCGAGCAGGTGCTCGGTCATGTCCCTGCGACTGAACGCTGCCGGTGCGAAGTTCACCCCCGCAAGTCGCGCTGACCAGATCGCTTCCGGTCGCGTGCGGTTTCAAGCAATCGGCGCTGCCGCGGCGACAGCCAACGTTGACGTGACCAGCAGTGCAAGTCGCTCGGCGACTTCGGGCGGCACCACCGCGTCGGTATCGCGAAGTACGCCGACAGCATCGTGGACACCCACGAGGGCTGCGTAGAGCGGAGGGCACGTGGGACAGGTCTCGAGATGCGTCTCGACGGTTCGGGCGGTACTGGCATCGAGTGCGCCATCGAGATAATCGGATACATGTTGACGCGCATCCCAGCAGCGCATGGGCACTCCTTTGAGGGCGACACGCCGAGCGGCCCCGGCAGCGAGAGCTGTCACTAACGCCATTCGCCCGCGTCGCAGTCGTTGCTTGGCAGCAGGCAGGCCGATGCCGTCGAGATCGGCGATCTCGTGCACCGTCCAGCCCTCGACATCGTGCAGGAGCACCGTACTGCGGTAGTTGAACGGTAGATGGGTAAGTGCGTCCTCAAGTTCGCCACGAGTCGCAGCTTGGTCGACGACCGTCGAAGGGTCGACGGTGTAGTCGTCGTCGTGCCAGCAGTTTTCGACGTCTTCCACGATCAACTCGCGCTCGGAACGTCGGGCACGGTCGGTCGCGAGATTGCGCAGGATCCGCTTGAGCCAGGCCCCTAGCGGTGCGTCGTTGCGGTATTGGTGCGCGCGTTCCATCGCGCGCACCAACGTGTCCTGCGTCAGGTCGGCAGCGAGGTGTTCGTCGCGCACCAGTGCCCGTGCAAACCTGTAGAGATCCGGGATTTCGCCGACCAAATCGTTAGGAGTCATCGCCGCCTTTGGCTCATGGTGTCAGCGTACGGTAGGCCCTGATCATCGAACCGACGCTGGCTTCTTCTGAGAAGCGACGCGGCAGGTGGAGGTGCCAAACAGGCGGTACAGGGGGCACCAACCGACGAGGCCGGTGAGCAGCGGAACGAATCCCAGCACCTTGAACACCGTGCCAAGAGTGCCGGAGATGACTCCGCCCCACCCAAGCGCGAGTAGCGCGATTCCGGCGATCACCCGAATCGCTCGATCGGTGTTGCTTTCATTTGTGAACGACATGACGTTCTCCTCAATCCTCTGCAGCGGTTGTCATGAGTGACAACCAGACATCAGTGAGACGAACGAAAAGCCGAAAGGGATACATCGGTGCCAGTTCGGCGCAGCCCGAGACCAAACCTGCTCAGTCGGTAGTACTCAGCACGGCCAGCATTGGGGCGTACTTCGCTGCGGCCGCTGCTACTTGCCTCACTATGTCCGGTAGGCGGGCTAGCTCGGTGCATTGCACGTCAACGGCGGACCGCACTTCTCCGTCGTCGAGCCAATAGCGGATGTGATTGGACGCTGCGTTCAGGTACCCGAGTTCGCGGAACAGGTCGACGCTCTCCCCTGCGGCGCGCAGTAGCACTGACGTCACGCGGGCGACATCGGGATGGCCGTGGTGCAGTGTCACCCGCACATCGAAGTTGCCGGCGATTGCCCATGCGACTCCGTCGGTGGCGGCTACTTCCACGCCGTCGGCGGCGAGCACTCTGTTCACCCTTGACGCCCAACGCTGGCGCACCGGCTGTGCTATCCACAGGATCACGCGCCAACCATCGACCGCCAGCATGATTGCTTCGCTGTCGCATTGCTCGCCCGGCACCTTGCCGATCGTGATGGTGCAGGTCGGTTCGTCGTGGTCGTGAGGCAACTGCGGTGCGGGCCGCAAGAGCGCCTCGATCACTTGGTGTGGGATCGCAACAGTCTGGCGACCCTCATGACTGATCGTGCGCATGCGATATGTCGCCCTGCTCGGAAGGAAGTCGGTCCAGTCGATATACAGACCTAGCTTTCCTTCGCCCAGATGCAACCACATAGGCGGACGTGGATAGGTCTCATCGTGTAGACCCGAGGGCACGCAGCCTGCGGCTGACAGCAACAGCTGAAGTCGTCGCATTGAGACAACGGCCGAAGCCGACGGAATGAACGACCACGGTGTCAACTCTGGTCCACTCCAAGGAATGAGGTCGATCGCCGCATTTGCTCCAGATGCGTACGCGATCACGGTGCGTTCATCGCCAGTCAGTAGCGACACCGTGTCGTCACCGAAACTGTCGGCGAAGCGAAACACGCGTTCCGAAAGCTGAAAGAAGGTGTCTTGCGCATGAGTAGATGACACATCTTCGATGTCGACCACCAGTTGGCCAACGCCCGTCTCGACAATCCACTGCCGACCGCCGGTGAACACCCGTAGGTGTAGCGCCTCTCCTGCCGACTCGTTTGCGCCCATTGACTGCAGGGCCGCGCCAAGCAGTTGTAGTTCCTCGTGGGGGATGTCTGCGAGATGCCGAACCGTCACTGCGTCGCCGCCGTTCGTTAGGTTGCCCTGGCCTTCGTTCATGCCGTCCTGCCTCGTGCCGCGTTGGTCAAGCCCCTCAAACGCAACAAGTCGACCGCCGTGTGACGTTGGTGATGCCTGATCAGCCCGTCCGTAGTTTTGTAAAGTTACCACTAGCTGACCGAGCCCGGACAGGGGCGTTCAGCCCACGGTGGCGAGCATTTCGGTGCGGTTCTCGTGGATGCGACGGCGAGTCGCGTTCAGCCGACGGCTGATGGTTTCGCGGGATTGGCCCCGCATCGCGGCAACTTCCTGCACGGTGCAACCACAACCGTCGACCATCCACACTTCGTGGATCTCGGCCAGAGAGAGGTCGCGACAACACGTGCGCAACAACGAGTGTGCGAACAGTTTGTCGTCGGCCGCAGCCTCGAACGAGCTGGCGTGGTCGGTCTGCTGCGAGAACAGATCGGCGCCACCTTCGATGGTGCTGGTGTTGCCGCTGATCCACCGACGGCCGGGCTGCAACTTGCCGCTGCTGTCGCCGAATAGGCGAGCTCCCTCGCCGCGCTGCACTCGCTGACCACGGTCGAACGAAATGCCGGCGTGGCGGGTGCGGTGCCGTGCATAGGTGGTGGGGTCGGGGTAGCGGGCCATGATGACCTCGGGCTGGCGCAATACGTCTTCCGCGACCGACGCAGCAATGTCGTCGGCGTCGAAGCCTTTGCGAATGATGGCAGCGAGACGCACTACCTCGCGGAACACGGCGACGACATACGCATCGATCGCCGAACGAATGGGTGTGACGGGTGTGGTGTGCGAGTTGTTGCCGGGACGCTCCTGACGTGTTGCCGTCGTTGACGGCGGGTTTGGGGTATGGCTTCAGTGTCGCAAAAGGGTGTGACACAGAACGGTGGAGTCCGTTCGTCGGGTGACGTGATGGCGATCGGCCAGACTGCTGCGGTGGCGAAACTGTTGCCGGCGGATTTCGATCTCACGCTGCTTCCCGAATCTGAACAAAGGGTGTGCAAGGCGTTTCTGCTCGGCCTTGATGAAACGTGGACCGTGGTGCCGAGCGTGCCGATCTTGGTCGACGGCGCCGACTGTGAAATCGACATCGTGCTGGTGTCGCCTACTCGGGGGATGGTGCTCGTCGAGGTGAAAGGCGGCCTCATCACCATCGACAAGGGCCGATGGATGCAATACGGCCGTCAGCTACATAGGTCGCCGGTGGAACAGGTGATGAAGGCCAAGCACCAATTGTTCAAGCGACTGCGCACGAGCAATGTGTCAACGGAAGGTCTGTTCACGGTGCACGCGGTGGCGTTGCCCGATGTTGGTTCCGTGCCGTCGGCGGGCCTCGGCCCGGATGCGCCCGCTGAGATCCTCTTTGCGAAGCCGCAACTCGAGTTTCCGGCGGTGGCAGTCAACGCGCTGCTCCGCGAGCACGGGCCAGTCGAACCGAAACGTGTCGCTCGACTGCTTGCCGCGCTGCGACCGGACATCGCGCTGGACGGCAACGAGGGCCAGGTGTTGCAGTGGGCGGGCAAACAGTTGGACGCCGAGACGCGCATCCATCTCACCAACATGCGCGAGATCGACAGGAACCATCGCGTGTTGGTGACGGGCGGCGCCGGCACGGGTAAGACGATGCTCGTCGTTGATTGGGCCAAGCGCGCGATCGAGCGTGGCGAGCGCACGCTGGTTGTGTGCTTCAACCGGCCGATCGCTGATCAGTTGCAACGTTCACTCGCCGACACCAGCGCGATGGCGAGCACGTATCACGACATCGCCGTGCGCTTGTTGGAACCGCACGGATTCAAAGTTGGCGCGAACCCGACGGCAGAGTACTGGCGCGACGTTCCAACAGAGGCGCTCGAGTTTCATGCCGAACGAATCGGCACTCCGTTCGACACGATCATCGTTGACGAAGGGCAAGACATCTATCCGCATTGGTTCGCGTCACTTGAGCGACTGCTCGACCCGAATGGCCCACGCAACTTGTTGGTAGTCGCCGACCCAGCGCAAGCGATCTACGTGAAGCCGTGGAACCCGCCAGCCGACATGATGGAAGTGCCGATGTTGTTCAACCTGCGCAACTGCGCTGCAATCGCCAGGTTGGTCCAGCGCCTCGGCGGGCCAGCACCGTTGCCATCGGCGCCACACGGCGACACGGTCCTTCACCTCCACGCCGGCGGCTACAAGGAAGTGCGCAAGCGCGTGCGCGACTCGGTGCAACAGCTTTCGCAGACGTACAGCATCGCGTTTAGTCAGATCGCTGTGCTGACGATGCACACCGACGTGCGTGATGCGCTGCTCGCCGAGCCGATCGAAGGTTGCCCGTTGGTGCGCTGGGTGGATCGCAGCGAAGACGCGATCCTGTGCGAAACCGTGCATCGCACCAAGGGAATCGAGCGAACGGCGGTCATCGTTGTCGATCTGTCTGGCGAGCCCGACAAACGACTCCTCTACATAGGTGTCAGTCGCGCAGTGTCGGTACTACGACTAGTCGGCCCGCCAGCTTTGGCCCACGCAGCGGGTGTGCCAGCAGGCGCAACGCCTGGTGCGGACGTTACGTGATGTTGAGGAGTGCTCGCCGGACCACGGCCATTGCTGCCACGCTGAGTTTGACTGTCGTGGAGTCCACCATCAGTATACCGAACCTCGTCTGGGGGCCGCGTTGGGCGTGCGCGTCACACTTCGGCGTGGTTCGTGCGTTGAACAGTGCATGAGCACTTCCGCCACCCCCACCGTTCCGTTTCCAACCCTCGAGCACGCAGCCATCGGTCGTCCGATCACTCGCTGCGGAGTCAGCCTGTTCCCGGTCTATGTCCACGGCGCGCAACTCGATATTGCGACAGGCCCGACATCGGGCGTCGTGATCAGTGAGCAGCCGTCGGCTGAGGTGCCGACGCTCGTTGCCGACAATCCGACCGACAAGCTGGCATTGCTGGTCGCCGGCGAGACCGTGATCGGTGGACGGCAGAACCGCGTGCTGAATGTGAGCGTTCTGATAGTCGCCAAGGGTCACGTGCTCGTGCCGGTGTCGTGCGTCGAGCAAGGTCGCTGGCGCGAAGGCGGCGACTTCCATCGTGGTTCGTCGTTTGCCACGCGCCGAGTGCGTCGGGCGAAGACCGCCACTGTCGGCGACAGCGTTCGCCATCGCGGGGTGAAGCACGCCGACCAGGGTGCGGTTTGGGACATGGTCGGATCGGAGCTCAACCGGTTGCACGCATACAGCGCAAGCGCGGCGCTTTCTGCTGCGGACGAGCACATCGAATCCGATGATCGGCTTGCTCGTGCGATCGACGAGCTTGAGAACTTCGGGCCGCTTGCTGGCCAATGCGGCGTGGTCGTTGCTCATGGCTCGCGAGTCGTGAGTGCGGAAGTGTTCGCGACGCCGGCGATGCTTGCGGCGCATTGGGGTGCGCTGACCCGCGGAATGTTGCTCGACGCACCCGATGGGGCGCCGACCAGCAAGCCGTCAGCGACGAACGCCCTTCGCTTCCTGCACCGCATCGCAACCAGCACGCCGACAATCACCGACGGCGTCGGGCTCGGTCGTGAACATCATGTGCGTACGAGTCGACTCGTCGCCCAGGCGCTCGTTGTCGATCAGACCATCGTGCACGCCACCGCGTTCGCGCTAGCCGCCTGACGGGCCGCACGTGACGAATCGCGACGCGACCGACGATCACTCGGCGATTACGCCGGGGCTCGACAATTGCCCGGTATGTCGGCAACTACGACTTGAATTCGGACGGAAGTGGTCGCCTCCTCAGCTAACCAAACACGAAAACCTATAATACGAACGATGGATCCTGAATTGCGCCGCTTGACCGACGACGAGATCGCAGCTGCCATGCGGGAGCTCGCCGGCTGGCAACTCGCAGACGGCAAGCTGCAACGGGAATTCGTGTTTGCGAACTTCGTTGACGCGATCAGCTTCATTGACCGCACGGCGCCCTGGGCGGAGACCTGGAACCATCACCCGGAATGGTCGAACGTCTACAACCGTGTGCGGGTCAAGCTGTGGACGCACGACGTCGGTGGCATCAGCCGTCTCGACTTCCAACTCGCGCACAAGATGAACGAGATAGCGGGTCAGTAAGCACGACGGCTTTCATCGCGCCCGCAGGTTAGTTAGAAAGGGTTGATGACAAACGGGAATGAGTCCGAGACCGACTGGCGCGAACTGAGTCGGCGGGGTGCGATGGCGTCACATCGTTTGATCGGTTGGATCTACTGGGATCCGACTGCCGTCGCCAACTACGCGGCGCTCGGGGTCCCCGATGGACTGGGTTACTACATCGCGACTCGCGGGGCACCGATCGCGGTGGCAGGTGATGGTGTCGTGACGGCGGCGTTCGGCTCGATCCACGCTGGTGCGATCAAGTTCAGTCTCGACCTCTGCCGCCAGCACACAACGTTCGCCGCCGCATCCGCCGCGCGCGACGCCGCGGTTGTGCAAGGTCTGCGCACCTATGTGCCCGAGATTGTCGACGGGTTGGCAGAACTTGCGGCTCCGTTGTGGCGGGCGGCGGACGCGCTTCCGGTAGGTGGACGTGCCTTGTACGCCGCGCATCGGGACTGGCCGCGCCCAGACGATGTGTTGCTCTCGGCCTGGCTGGCGGTGAACTGCATCCGCGAGTGGCGCGGCGACACGCACTGGGCGATGCAGATTGCCGACGGCTTGTCGGCGACGGCGTCGGGCGTGCTCGACGGGGCATGGCGTTCGTACGACGGTGATTGGTTGCCGCGCAGCCGAGGCGCCGATGACGGTGCACTTGCTGCCGCGTACGACGAACTTGAAGGCCGCGGTCTTGCCGCTTGCGGGGCGGTCGACGAGAACGGCATCGCGCATCGTCAGCACCTTGAGGATCAACTCGACGGTCTCACCGTCACGCCGTGGCAACACCTAGGCGAACCATTGACACGTCGGTTCCTCGAACTTGTCGAGCCCGTTGGTGCCCGACTCGTCGAGCGCATCGACTCAACGGCTGGCCCGAAGTGGATGCCCGCAGCGCGCGACCGAACGTCAGCGTCGTGGCGGCGATGATCGTTGCTCGTGTCGCCGCCGCCGCTGCAGGTGCATTTGTCGTGCTGTGGACGCTGAGTTCGGCGATCAGGACTGTGGTGTTGCCGCGTGCATCGGCGTCGGTGCTGACGCGATTGCACTTTCGCTCGATGCGTGCTGTGTTCGATCGCTTTGCCTCACCGAAACGCCCGTTCGCCAAACGCGATGCGGTGATGGCGCTGTACGCCCCGATCTCGCTGGTGATGTTGCCTGGCGTGTGGGTCGCGCTGATGATCGTTGGCTTCACCGCCATGTTCTGGGGCACCGGTATCAATCCGTTGAGCGAGGCCTTCGTCACCAGCGGCTCGTCGCTGCTGACACTCGGCTTTGTGCGCCCGGAAGGCGTCGGTCGCGTGATGCTGACGTTCTTCGAAGCCGGGCTTGGTCTTGGCATCGTGTCCTTGCTGATTTCGTACCTGCCGACGATCTATGGCGCGTTCAGCCGTCGCGAAGCGTTGGTCGGAATGCTCGAGGTGCGTGCTGGTCTGCCACCGTCGCCTTCGGAACTGCTGCGTCGATATCAGCTGATCGGCTGGCTCGAGAATCTCGACGCCGACGTGTTCCAGCCATGGGAAGAGTGGTTCGTCGATGTTGAGGAAAGCCACACCACGCAACCATCGTTGGTGTTCTTTCGATCGCCACACCCGCAACGCAACTGGTTGACCGCGGCTGGGTGCGTTCTCGATACGGCGGCGATCGTTGCCAGCACGCTCGACATTCCGCGCAGTGCGCAACGTGACGTGATGCTGCGCACCGGCTTCTTCACGCTGCGCCGAATCGCCGACTTCTACGGAATCCCGTACGACCCAGCGCCTGCGCCAACCGACCCGATCTCGGTCAGCCAGCGCGAGTTTGATCTGTTGTGCGTAGAACTGCGCGGCGCGGGCATTCCGCTAAAGGCGAACCTGCAACAGGCTTGGCTCGATTACGCCGGCTGGCGCGTGAACTACGACGCGGTTTTGGTCGCACTCTGCGCGCTGGTCATGGCACCGCCAGCGCGGTGGAGCAGCGACCGCATGCCAGACCGTCGCCATCGACCGCCTTGGTTTCCCGGTCGCGCGAAACGCAAGCACTAGCAACCAACCAGGCACGGAGTTCTACGTCAGCTCACAAACGTTGTGTCGCTCTGTGAGCTGACTCAGAAGCCAAAGGCGCGAGCTCTACTTCGCGTTCTTGACGATGGGGCCGGTCGTACCGGTCGCCTTCGAGAACTTTTCGAGTTGCTCGGCGAACTCTTTGTTGTTGCGACGTAGCCACTCAAGGAGCATCGCGGCGTGTTCCATCTCGTCGTTCATGTTGTGCACGAGTACAGCCTTCAACGCCTTGTCGTCGCAGTCGTCGGCACGTTGTCCGTACCAGTCGATGGCTTCCAGCTCCTCCATCAGCGAAACGATTGCCTGATGCGTTGCAATGGTTTTGGCGGTCAGCCGTTCGCGTGGTGCATGTAATTCTTCGCTGGACATGCGAGTCAGCGAAGGAGCAGAACAACAATGATGATGATCAAGAGGAGGCCAATGCCCCCGGGGATGTAAATGGATGTACCGGCGAGTGTGGCAAGTGTGGCAAGCATGCCGACCTGATACCCGGGGTGTCGCGACTTCAAACCTCGTTCAGCACCCGTTCGGACTTGTGCGACAATCAACCGATGACTGATGTAACCGCTGTTCCGGCCGAGCGCAACAAGGGCACGATCTTTGCGGGCGCCGTGCTAGTCGGCGCACTGGTCGCCGTCTTGGCGGGTGTCTATGGCCGAGCGCACGATCCGGCTTCTGAGACAACGATCAAGCTCTTCTTCACGACAACGCTGCACTTCAAATCGTGGGCAACGACCGCAATTCTGCTGCTCGTGGTCATGCAGCTATTTGGCGCGTTGTGGATGTACGGCAAGCTGCCCCTCGGTAACGCTCCCGATTGGGTCGGCCCAATGCATCGCTTCTCGGGAACATTGGCACTCGTGATCTCGCTGCCGGTGGCGTACCACTGTCTCTGGTCCCTTGGGTTTAACCCGGCGCCGAGCAGCAGTCGCCGGTTGTGGCACTCGCTCTTCGGTTGCGTGTTCTATGGCGCGTTCGTCACCAAAGTGCTCGTCGTGCGATCGAAACGAATGCCAGGGTGGGCATTGCCCGTCGTCGGGGGCGTGTTGTTCACCACGCTGATCGCGCTATGGCTGACTAGTTCGCTGTGGTTCTTCCGCCAGTTCGGGATTGTCGTTTAGCGATGCTGCGCAAATTCGTCTCCGGATTCGAGATGGCCGCGCTGATCGCAGTAGCGGTCTTCATCGGCATGTTGTTCCTCAACGATCCGACAGCACCGCCCGCTACGCCAACCGCGGTGGTTGAAGCCGCTGGCGGCATCGATGGCGGCGCGTTGTACGGCAAGAGCTGCGCCGGTTGCCACGGTGGCGACGGCTCGGGTGGAATCGGCCCGCGCCTGGCGGGCAAGGTCGTCGTCAAGTTCCCCGACCCGGCAGCGCAAATCGCCGTGGTCGCCGATGGTCGCCGAGGAATGCCGTCGTTCGGTACACGGCTCACCGCGGAAGAGATCGCAGCGGTTGTCGAATACACACGCACGGTGCTCGGCAGCTGATAGCCGCCTTCGCGGGCGCGAACATGCCGCCGACGGGGAGCGTCAACGGCCTGTTCGGAAGCGCTTCTAGATGAGTCCTTGAAAGTGCGGTGCCGATTTAGGCGGCGCAGGGAGCCTTCGCCGGCTCGGCGAGCAGTGAGGCGATGCGGCCGTAGGCACGCTGGCGGGCGACGCTCGGGGCGTTGGGGTCGACGAGCACGTCGCTCAGGATCTGGCTGCCACCGGCGGAACGGGCCAGAAAGCCCAATTCGCGGAGTGCAGCGGCGGGGATCGCATTGATTCCACGCCGGTCGATGGTCCAGGCGACCTGGTCCAGACGCTGTGTGGTGGGGATGAAGGGGGTGTCCATGGCACTTACGATACGACCACCTTGTCATAATCACTAGCGATTGTTACTGCTGATGATGATCGGTTATGCTGTTGTTCATGTCGAACCTGCGAGACCTTGAAATCCGCCATTTGACCGCCCTCGACGCCGTCGCCACCGAGGGTACATTCGCCCGGGCGGCCGACAAGTTGGGCTACACCCAGTCGGCGATTAGCCAGCAAATCGCATCATTGGAAAAGGTGGTCGCCGCCAAGGTGTTCGACCGACCCGGTGGCCCGCGTCCGGTGACGCTGACCCCGTTTGGCGAGCAGTTGCTGATCGCGTCGCGCGATCTGTTGAAGCGCGTGGACTGCATGGCTGAGGACCTGCAACGGTTCCGCACCGGCACTGTTGGCCGCCTCACCATCGGCACGTTTCAGAGTGTGTCTGCGACATTGTTGCCGTTGGTGGTTGGCCGGATGCGCGAGACACATCCGGGCGTCGAGATTCGAGTCTTCGAAAACGATCTCGATGATCAACTGGAAGTTGCCATGGCGCGGGGGGAGTTGGATTTGTCGTTCCTCGTTGGCGAGATGGCCGACCGCTTCGAATCCCGCCACCTGTTCGACGATCCGTTCGTGTTGGTGGCACGGCCCGATCAGTTCGCGCCCGGGCCGGTGTCGCTTGCCGAGATCAGCCGCGAGCCGATGATTGGTCAGCACCACAATTCGTGCCAGATCATGAACGAGACCGGCTTGCGCGCTCACGGCCTCGATCCGAAGTATGTGTTCCGCACCAACGACAACGTCGCAACTGCCGCGATGGTGCGCGCCGGGATGGGCGTCGCTGTAATGCCGTTGTTGTGCGTTGAGCCCGACGACCCGCGTATCTCGCTGCACCCGCTTGACCCGCCGATTCCCGACCGCAGCATCTTCATCGCCTGGCGGCCGGGGCGCACGTTGTCGCCGGTAGCGCAGCGTTTCGTCGAACTCGCCGTCGAAATCTCGGCCGAGTTCGCTGACCGCACAGTGCCGGTGCTCGCCCTCGCCTAATTGCGACAGCCGCCGCACGATCTACTCTTCACCACCATGCGCTGGTTACTAGGTGGTCAGGTTTACGACGTCGACAAGGGTTCGTTTCGGGCGGCTGATGTTGCGATCGAGAACGGGCGAATCGCTTCGCTCGTGCCGGGCTCGAATGGCGCCAAGCGTTCGGGCGGCGACGAGGTCGTCGATGTCGTCGATGTCGCGGGCTTGTGGTTGATTCCTGGCCTGATCGATTGCCATGTGCACATCACGCAACCGACCGACGATGGCGATCCGCGCGCCGCTGCGTCGCGCACCGATGCCGACGTTGCCCTATTCGCCGCCGCCGCTGCCGAACGCACGCTGCTTGCCGGCATCACGACGATTCGCGATGTTGGCGGCTGGAACTACGTCGAGATGGCGGTGCGTGCCGCGATTCAGGCGGGCACGATTCGCGGGCCGCGCATGTTCTTGGCCGGTCGGCTGCTTTCGATCACGACGTCGACCGCCGACTATTACCCCGGGATGTACGAGGTGGCCGATGGTGCCGACGCGGTGCGGGCCGCGGCCCGCCGCCAACTTGGTCACGGCGCAGACCTGATCAAGGTGATGGCAACCGGCGCGATGCTGTCATCGGAGACTGAGGACGCGCGCGCGATTCAATTCACGCTTGAAGAGTTGAAGGCCGCTGTCGAGATCGCTCGCGATAACCACAAACACGTCGCCGCCCATTGCCACGCGCTGCAAGGCATCCACAACGCGATCGACGCGGGCGTCGACAGCATCGAGCACTGCACGTTCGCCGACGATGATGCGTTACGCAAGATGGTCGCTGCGGGAACAGCGCTAGTGCCGACCTTGTGCGCGGGCGAGATGTTGTTCCGTGATCCGGCTGCGGTTGCCTCGATGCCCGAGTATCTGCGCACGCGGATGGCCGACTTCAACGACGTGCACCTGGCCACGATTCGCCGGGCACACGAGTTGGGCGTGACCATCGCGATGGGCACCGATGCCGGTACGCCGGGTAATCACCACGGGCTCAATGTGCAGGAGTGCGTGATCATGGCGCGCAAGGCGGGGATGACCCCGGCGGAGAGCATTCGCAGTGCGACAGTGAACGCAGCGCGGCTCTTGCGCCAAAGCGATCACCTGGGCAGCATTGACATCGGCAAGCACGCCGACATGGTGGCGTTGAGCGCGAACCCACTTGACGACATTGATGAACTGGCGCGGCCGACGATGGTGATCAAAGCCGGCGCCGTCGTGCGTGACGACCGCACATGACCTCATCGCAGGGCATGCGTGCCGCGGTTTACGAGTCGTTCGGTGGCGCGATCACTGTCAACGAGGTTGCACGACCAACGGTTGCGCCGGGCGAACTCGTTGTCGAGGTCTTGGCCGTCGGCCTTTGTCGGTCTGATTATCACGGCTGGCACGGCACCGACCCCGACATTGTGTGCCCGCACGTCGGTGGTCACGAATTCGTCGGCCGAGTAGTCGCCGTCGGCGCGGGTGTTGCCGGCTTCAAGGTCGACCAGCGCGTCGTTGCACCCTTCACGTGCGGGTGCGGCGAGTGCGCGACATGTCGCAGTGGCGAGCATCAGGCGTGCGCGATCGCACAGCAACCGGGCTTTACGCGCTGGGGCGCATTCGCGCAGTACTGCACTGTGCCCTACGCGGCGATCAACGCAGTGTTGGTGCCCGACGCGCTCGGCGACGAGGCGGCGGCGTTGGTCGGGTGCCGTGTATCAACCGCGTATCGCGGCGTCGTCGAACGCGGTCGCATTGCCGCCGGTGAAGTGCTGTGCGTGCACGGCTGCGGAGGAGTTGGTTTGGCCGCAGTGGGATTCGGCCGCGCAGTTGGGGCGAAAGTCGTCGCTATCGATCGCTCGCCTGCCGCTCTCGCACTCGCAAGTGCGATGGGTGCCGACATTGCGATGGATGCGAGCAGCGTTGCGGACATACCGGCCGCGATCCACGAGATGTTCGGTGGCGCACACGTGTCGGTCGATTGCTTGGGCAACGGCGTCGTCGCCTCCAATTCGATTCGCAGCCTGCGACCGCTTGGTCGTCACGTTCAGATCGGGCTGTTTCCGACGGCCACGGCGGACCTCCCGATTTCGTTTGTGATCCGCAACGAACTTGAGATCTTGGGCGTGCACGGACTATCTGCGTCGCGCTTTCACGAAGTGTTCGCGCTGATCAGCGACGGCAGATTCGATCCGGTCGCGATGATCACGCGCCGTCTGACGTTGGACGATGTTCCAACAGCGTTGCCAGCCATGGCGACGTTCCCACAACCAGGCGTTTCAGTAATCACAAATCTCTGAGTCGTGGCCTGCGTTTGTACGCTGCCGCACGGATAGCGCGCGAAACCGTACAGACGCGACTACAAAAGTCGACCCGTAATGACTACGAGCGAGAGTCGACCAGGCGTCCGGCTTCGATGGCGACCGACGGATCGCGGTTCGGGTCGCCGGGCGACGTCAACGAGTTCTGGAACAGCGTGATCGCATGGAACGTGCCCGGCTCTTCAAGCCCGGCGCCGAGAATGCGGTTAACCGACGGTGACAAGTCGATGCGATCCATGCGAATATCGAACGCCACGGCCTCGCTGGGGGTGTGATTCTCGGGCAACGTCGCCTGCGGCTTGGCGCCACGCTTGGTCGCGGCACGACGGGTGCTGGGCTTGGCCGGAGCCTTTGCTTTGGGCTCGGAGGCCACCTTTGCCGCTGCCTTCACTGCCGTTGACTTCACTGCCGTTGACTTCACAGCAGTTGCCTTGACTGCTTTTGCGGGTGTTTTGGAAGCTGCGGTCATGGGGGGGCCCTTTGCGTTTGGCGGGAGGTGGCTCCTGCGGGCGGCAAACGGACCCCCATGAGACGAGGCGATTCTACCGTGCGGGCTAGCCGCCCGGGGTGTACGACACCAACTCGACGGTGCCGGTGCCGCCAGCAATGTGCGTCTCGTAGATCAGGCCGACGCCATAGGCATGCCACTTTTCCTCTATGACGGCCGGGCTGAGAGGCGTCCAATCCTTGGTCGTGATCGCCCGGTCGAAAGTTCCGAAGGGCACGGTCAGGGTGCGGTCGACGGCGATGATCTCGAACATGTCCTCCGCCTCCCCAGCCAAATACTCCAGCCGGTACGCGTGGCCGAGGGCTGGCTGGGCGGGCATGGCGATGCCGGGCAAAGCTCCGTCGATACCCGCTTCCCACGATCCGGCGGTGCTCACCACTACCCCGTTCTCGTAGTCCTTCACGTCCTCGCCCAGGTACCAAACATTGCCCTCGTCGTCTTGCGCGAACCAGTCGTAGGTGTCTTCCACCAGTTCGCCATTGACCTCAACGGTGTCGCGTACGACATATGCCGAAATTCCCATCACGGTCTTGCGTTCACCGGTCACGACGACCGTGATGGTCTCGGGGTGTGGTGAAGGTGCCGTGCATGTGTTGTGGGTGTTGTCATGGCCGTCATCGTGAACCGTCGCAGCTGTCGGCACGCTGAACACAGCTGACGCGGCTCTGAACATTGTTCAGCATGCAGTCAGCAAGCTCGGCGAGACTGTCGCCGTGAAGTTGTTAGTGATTGAGGACGACAAGAAGATTGCTACGGCGCTGAAGCGCGGGCTCGAGGCTGAAGGTTTCAGCGTTGAAGTCTCCTTCGACGGCGACGACGGTTTCTGGCGAGCCACCGAGAACTCGTACGACCTGATTGTCCTCGACATCATGTTGCCCGGTCGCAACGGCTACCGGATCTGCGGCGACCTACGCGAGGCCGGCAACTGGACGCCGATTCTGATGCTGACGGCCAAGGATGGTGACCTTGATGAGGCGGAAGCGCTCGACACTGGTGCCGACGACTACTTGGGTAAGCCATTCTCGTTTGCCGTGCTCGTCGCGCGCATTCGTGCACTGCTGCGCCGTGCAGGTGGTCGCGACCCGGTCCCGGTTGGCGTCGGCAAACTGCGCCTTGATCGTGGCGGCCATCGCGTCTGGTTTGGCGACGACGAGCTGTCACTCACAGCGCGCGAGTTCGATGTCTTGGAGTTCCTTGTCCGTCGTGTCGGACAGGTGCTCTCAAAACGCGAGATTCTGGCTGGCGTGTGGAGCGACGACTTCGACGGCGATCCCAACGTCGTCGAGGTCTACATCCTGCGACTGCGCCGCAAGATTGATGAGCCCTACGGTGGGCACATGATCACCACAGTTCGCGGTGCCGGCTATCGGATCGAGGCTCCATGAGAGCTTTCCGCGGAATCAGGCTGCGCATCACAGCCTTCGCCACACTGACCGTCGCGGTCGTAATGCTGACTGCCGGCTTGGTGCTCGTCGTGGTTCAACAACGACTGCTCACCGACAACCTGGATGAGATCTTAAAGTCGCACAACGAAAACATCGAGCGTGACTTTCTGGCGGGGACGTTGCCGCTCGTGCTGGAACAGCAGGGGTCCGGCGACGCGATAGCTCAGGTTGTGTTCGCGACGACAGTGCTGGCAAGTACCGAGAACATGGTGGGACAGCGCGCGCTTGAGCCACCCGATGGAGAAGTCAAGCGCCGTTCCACCACGCTGCCAATCGATGAGAGCCAATACCGGGTGCTGTCCCGGCGCGTCGGCGATGTGGTGATTCACACAGCGACACCAATCGATGATGTTGAGGAAGCGTCGGATGCTTTACGCGCCGGTCTCGCCTACGGCATTCCGGCGGTCACGATGTTGCTCGGTTTGCTCATTTGGTCGCTCGTCGGCCGCACGTTGCGCCCTGTCGAGACAATTCGAGCGCAGGTGGCCGAGATGTCGGGAAGCAATCTCGAGATGCGCGTCCCGGTTCCATCCACCGGCGACGAGATCTCGCGACTGGCAAGCACGATGAACGAGATGCTCGAGTGCGTGCAGACGGCCATCGAGCGCCAGCAGCGCTTCGTCGCCGACGCGTCCCACGAGTTACGCAGCCCGCTCACCCG
>Ga0105048_10005608_pt1 | contig 20259 bp, 20 predicted proteins | sample MAT05_FD_78382 | JGI IMG/M metagenome (GOLD analysis project Ga0105048, IMG submission 78382) | Freshwater microbial communities from Lake Fryxell liftoff mats and glacier meltwater in Antarctica - MAT-05 | ecosystem: Environmental > Aquatic > Freshwater > Ice > Liftoff microbial mat | place...
AGGTTGTCGCGCAGTCTTTTTATAAACCTCCTCCTTAGTTTGTTATACCAAGAGTTGTCCTTGCCGACAGTGTCGATTACCGCAAAGCTCATTCTTGCCTGGCTTGCACCACGTGCTGGCATGAGCTTGCCCGTAACTTCTACTGTATCTCCACGCAGAACACTAAACTCACCAAAACCACTTAAGGCAACCTGCCCTGGCACCTCTTTGCCTTCTATTAAGATATGATTTGCACTAAACGCAAGTTGTCGACGCGAGTCATACTCTGCATCATCAATAGAGGTTACTACAAGGGTCACTTTTGTTTCAAACTTTCTTCTTAGTAGCTCAAACCCCCTATTCTGCTGTACTCCTCTCATATTTCCCAACCCAAATGCCACTAATGAAACGCTCAGTGCATAGCGAAGCCTCTTCTTTCTGATTGCAAGAATACCAAGTACGCCCAGTAGGATTGGCAAGAAAGATACATCATCATAGCGCCCAATATATACACCCAGTAAGAACATGACACAGCCAATGATAATTAAATTGGTACGCTTCATAATGCTTAAATAGCATTATAAACTTATTCGCGTATGTTGTAATCTTGACTAAAACCACTTAAATTGTTAAAATTACCTCTGTTCTTTTCCCACACTGCGATTTTTCTAAATTGCGAGAGGATTCGCAAATTAGAGAGGAGACGGCTGTGGAATAACGCTACTTTTTGACAGCAAACTTGTTCTGTGGCCACAAAGTACGAGATTGCACTTGCACGTCGACGATGACCGTAGCTCAGCTGGCGCAGTTTGTCTGCAAAAATAGATAACCGCAGGTGGTCTAAACAGCTGGGGAATAGTCACATTAACAATTAGTGCTACAATTGACAGATTAACTTGGGACCGTAGCTCAGCTGGTTAGAGCACCTGCCTTTTAAGCAGGGTGTCATGGGTTCAAGTCCCATCGGTCCCTCCATAAAAATCACCTCACTGAATAAGTGGGGTGTTTTTTATGGCATGTGGACCGATGGGACTTGAACGGGTATGCCCGTGGCATACCCCGGCCCTTTGTTCTAAACTTGCCAGTGACAAGTTTAGAATGGCATAACGAAAAATTGAATATCCGTTTTCGTGCCAGGCAAGTCCCATCGGTCCCTCAAAAACTAACGCCCCACTACTATGTGGGGCTTTTGTTTTTGGCTGATTCTGATGTACTTAAGTTCATGACACGCCAAAGGGTATCATAGTGAGATGAGCCAGTGACTCCTTGCTGGGGAGTCCACTCTTGAAGCTATGCTTCAAAGACGTGGTGACGGGCTCGCCGAAGACGAGTCAAGTCTCATAAATAACTTTGGAGTATACTTGTGGCATGTTATATAAGCTTATTATTTTAGCACCATCTGCAGGGGGAAAGTCTACATTAATGCGTTACTTACGCGACAATACCGATTTAGCCATCGCCGAGACAGATGAGGAAGTTATGAAGGCTAATGGCAATATTTGGCCAGATAATGAACTCAAAAACACAATACTAGTCCCGAAGACCACTATAGAAGTAATTTCGCGGCCAAAAGTCATCTACTTTGTTAGTTATATACCAGAAAAGCTACTAATAGAAGCGAGGAGTAAGGGTTTTAAGGTTGTTATGCTTGATTTATCTATTGAAGAACTAGTGAAACGAAATATAAAGCGTATGAAAACCGAAGGATATGCAGATGTAAGTATGTGGTTTCAAGCACAGCAAGATACCTTTGAAGAACTAAGCAGTGCGGGACTAATTGATGTTGTAATCGATGGGGACAGAAGTATCATGGACATAGCCAACGAAATAGTAAAGCTGGCTCAGCCTTAGTTATTTTTCGTGCCCTGCTTCATCGGGCTTGACTGGCTTGGGGCGCTCCATTAAAAATAAGAACAGCGTAGATACAATGCCAACGGTCAATATAACGATTATGTTAGCTTGCACGTAGTTAAACGTTGTTGAGTATTCAAAGTCACCACCACTGGCAAGAACTGATACAGACCAAAACCCGGCCAGTAGGCCTCCAGCAAACGATGGAAATACATGGAAGGGAAACTTCTTTTTTGCTGACTTTTTAGTAATAAACACTGTTAATACGGCCGGCAAGAGCATGATAAACACTTTGGCAATGTCATCTATCGGGAGGCTTGAATTGAGCACTGTTCTTGCAACACGTACTACCTCATTTGATGATATTTCCATAAGTGCCTTACCAACGCATAGCATCATAAATACAGATGCCCCTTTAGACCTTAAAACTAGAGGCAACACACCAACAAGAATAAACGAGAGTAAGAATACGGCCATTGCGTTCATGGTTACATTGTACCACTGTTTTTACCAGCCTAACTGTGTGCCAAGTTGGAGCTGAAGAACGTCTGCCTGACCACTGTGAAATTCAATCACATATGAAGATGCTTTTTCTGGTGTATAAATTTTTGGATACGTCGATGGCGACACATTCTTTTCTATATGCGTAACGACTTTTGAGCCATCTAGCCATACGATGTCGATCGAAAAGCGCATTCCCCTCATCCATATGCCGTAAAAACCAGAATCGCCAAACTCAAAGAGCATTGCTGTATTAGTGGGTATACACAACTTGCCACCTAGCCCAAGTTCTCTTTCGATCTCACTATTGGCAATCTGAGCGTTTATAGGTTTTACGCCTGGAGCAGTAATCGTAGTATCTTTTGTATAACTTTCCGTGCATACCGGCTTATCTCGCGGGAGCGCAAGAATACCACCTATGAATAGTAAGGGAACAAAAAACCACAGTTTACGCACGCGCCCCCCTAAGCTCCCACTTTATCTTTACGGTTTTTCCCCTTTGCATTTCTCTCTACGTACTCAATAATCTTGGTTGCAATATCGCGTTTTGTGACTAACTCTGGTGTTTTAATGCTCGCAGAGGAGTTAACCTCTAGAACAAGTGGGCCCTTTTTTGAACGCATCATATCTACCCCGCATATTGGCAAACCCATTGCCTTAGCTGCCTTAATCGCAGTTTTCTCTTCTTCATCGGTAAGTTTAACGATTTTACCAATGCCGCCCTGGTGAGTGTTTGATCGAAAATCATCATCTAGGCTCTGTCGTTTTATAGATGCGACGACACGACCACCTACTACAAGTGCACGTATATCAGTACCAGCAGACTCTTCGATAAATTCTTGTACCAGAAAGCTCACTTCCTCTACGTAGAAAGCTTGCATTACAGCTTTCGCGGCCTTTGGAGTCTCCGCTAAAACGACACCATTACCATGAGTGCCCCGAGCTACTTTTATGATTGCAGGTGCTCCACCTACCAGTTCAAGTACGTCTCGGTAATCTACATCTTCACGGGCAAAAACTGTTTTTGGTATACCAACACCATACTTACTCATAACTTGATATGAGCGTAACTTATCTCGCGAACGGTTTATAGCGATAGAACTAGCTACGGTAAAAACACCCTGCATCTCAAACTGTCGCACAACCGAAGTTCCGTACTTTGTTAGGCTTTGAGCGATACGTGGAATAATTACATCAACATTTATAAGTGGCTTACCCTTGTAATAGACTATCGGCTCATCTTTTTCTACGGCCATATAACACTTTGTATAACTTATAACTCGGACTTTATGGCCCCTAGCCTTGGCAACCTCTTTTAAGCGCAGGGTGGTATAGTTTCTATTGCCTTTTGACAAAATAACGATGTTCATAATGTTAACCTTTCAAACTAAATGACGAATTAACTAAGAATCTACCACTTAATACTTTACGCCCTATAAGTATTGGATACCTCATCGACCCTCTATTGGTTAGGCTAAACGTTGCAGTAATGTTACGCCCGCTTATTCTTAGCTTAGTGTCTATTATATATCTTTGCTCTGTATGAATAATAGACTTTCTAACCGGGACAATCCTAAAGTCGCTTACTTCGTGTCGCATAAGCTTATCTACTATTCCTTTGTGTGCAACCGTTGGGATACTAAAGCATAGGTAGTCTTTGCCGGCACGGTTGATCACGTCAATATCAGTTGCGTGTATAGAGCACCTGTAGGCACCAGTATCAACTTTTGCGTGAGCGCCAAATACTCCGAGGTCTGGTAAATCAACTATTTCGTGTATGCCGACAATCGATTTTTTATTTCCTGGTAAAAGCTTGTTCTTTTTGATTCTAGTCTTTGCCATTCGTGCAATATAGGCATTAAACTCATCAATAATTGCTACCTGACCACCCGATGTATCGCCAGTTACAATTTGTGATCCTTGATTTGCTTCAAGTATGACGTGCTTAGACTCATCAATATTTGGCAACACATCAACTCCAGAAACCTGCAAACCAACCGCTGCTGCAGCTGCTTCAGATAGTTCAAGGACTCCTTTTGGAATCTCGTCAAATGGTATGAATGAGGACTCCCCGCCGGCAGACTCGTTATTGAGATGACTACCTTTCATGCCAACACGACGGACACCCACTACTGCCTTTCCGCCGTAGACTTGAATCCTATAATCGAAAGCATTGTCGATATAGTTTTGTATAAGGAACATGACGTCCGGGTGTTGATCAATAATCCTTAAGGCTTCTTCTCGGTTGTTTGCTAGGAAATTAAGGTTACCTTTTTGGCCGTTAGCATCTTTGATCACCATTGGGTACTCGATAGCCGTTCTTTCGAGTGCATATTTAGTATGATGAGCAGACGTATGCATGGTGTCTGCAACTGGTATGTCATTAGCCCAAAATCTGAATTGAGACACGAGCTTACTGCCGTCATTTTTATGAATAACGAGATCATCGGCAAACGGGATGCCCCGAGCCCTTAGAAATACTGCCAGCGCGGCAGCTTCGTTTGGCATACTCATCCAGCGCTTAAAGTACACCCACGTATAGTCATCTACGTAAGTCTCGGTTCGTACATCAAAAATAGTTGCGGTGTTGTCCTTTATCTCAAATATAAGATCTTCCAAAGCTACGTGACTCATATCTATCCCCTCAAGTCCTGGTCTTTTTTGCAGTCTTTTTACAAAACCGCCAAACCATGTACTTGTCTCGCTACGACGCTCCGTAAAAACAATTAATACTTTCGGTACGGACTTCTTCATTTTTTGTCACTCCCATATGCTAATTCGCGTACATACTCCATGAATACAGGAATCTTTATCTCTGGGTTTGACCCAACCTGTATCGCAGGCTGGTCATTCACTTCAAGTATGAAGTGATCACCTGTCACTTTATTGATAATCAGATCGACGCCCGCAAACCCGCTACGCCTTGTTGCCTTTGCTGCAGCTAATACTGCACCTTGAGCTTCTTTAGTCAAAGACTCTATTGGCACGAACTCCGAATCTGCCCCTGCAGACGTATTGTTTAGATGTGATCCGGAATCTTTATCACGTATACGTTTCATCACTAGTCGTATCTCCCCCCCCATAACAAGCACACGAAAATCACAGTCATTGGGTATGAATTCTTGCAGGATGAAGGTTTGTTCAGGGTGCTCATCGAGTGCAGAAACAAGTTCGTTGTAGTTGTGTACGAGAAAATTCATCTTACCACCAAATGTGTCGGCCGCCTTCGCTATAAATGGATATGTAAAAATAGGTGTGTTCTCGAAAAGCTTCTTTATCTCACGGCTGCTACTCGTAAAAGTATGTGGCAGCGGAATGTCTTTCCCTGACATAGTTACAATTTCACTCACTTTAGTATCGCATAAAACACCTAACGGCTCACTTGTAGTCATGGGGATACCCATACGATCCAAGTATGTTGTCGCAGCGAGCGCCTGCTGTGGAGCTTTTAGCCACATTTCGAGGTCGACGACATCAAATGTGTCGAGTGATCTACAAGTAAGAGCCTCAGAAACGCTCAGCTCACCGTTCATAACTTCAATATGCAGATCCTTAAGAGATCCTTGAAACAGTCGCAATCCATACTCAGCCTGCACCTGTACGAGCGGGTCAAACATCGTTTTGTAGTAGCCAGTTTTGTGCTTAGCGAAGCTAAAAAATACAAGTACATCTTTCATGTTATCTCCTGCTTTAACTACGGTAGGTGAATCAGTCACCTTAGCGCATGGACCTCATTACATTAACCATTGCCATAAAGGAACCGGTTAGTTCATCGATTTTCGAAGTGTCTACTGCTTCATCAAAAAGTTTTTGGTATGCGTTTCGGACCTTAATGATGAGAGTTTCCATAGCCTGGTCTGTAATGCTTGGATCCATAAGCTTCCATATCGTTATGGTAGAAAGCTGTTTAGCCTTGGCCTCTTTAGGCGCTGGCTGCAAACCATCTTCTCTTAGAGCTTGGCCTTCAAGTAGGTTGAAGTATCTCTGCAACACACCGCTGGTAAGGTCCTCGTTGAGGAATTTCTTACCAGTCCCAGGATCAGTCCCTTCTTTTCGCTCAGCTAGTCTCCATGGCCTATCTCCAACTGAAGGTGTCCAAATAGCTGGTGAAGCTTTCGAAGTAGACATGCTACTCGTAAATTTTCTGAGACTAAATCCATCGCTACCTACCTCGACACCAGTATCTGTTGGTGCTTCGGCCATTAAGACTCTAACCTGAGTTGGCTCTCCTTTATATAAAATAGGGAACTCAGGTCTTTGTGCGATTTCGCATGTGGTTAGAAGCATGTCTTGTGGTGTCATAGATTCTGGGACTGCAACGTGATCTGACATGTCTTTATTAGTACTAGGTGATTGCTCAAATTCTAATGGTTTTTTCATGTGTTTATTATATCAGATTTATGTATATATGTCTAGTGTTTTACAGATGAAACTCTCATGAACGCGAAGCCAATTACTGCTACTAAAATTAGCACAATAATAATGATCATGGTTATAAAGCCGTTTTGGTTGTCTTGATTCGACATATTACTACTAGTATCCACCCTCTCGTTTCTTTACACAAGCGTTTTAGTAGGACTATACTACACATTAATAGACATAAGGGGGCGCTATGGACGCAGATAAAAGTACTGAACACAAAGATACGATCGTTGATCCTATAGATGAGACTGGCCCCATCGAGCTAGTAGTAAATAACAGTGAAGTACCTACCGAAACTACTGCCGAACAAGTTGCTCAACCTACACCAATTATTTCAGCTCCAAATGCTGTTCCCTCCCTTGTAAAGAAAAGCCACAAGAAGCTATTACTTATGCTAGTCCTAGTTTTACTAATACTTGGCGGAGGTGGTACGGGCGCCTTCTTGTATCTAAGTAAAAAATCATCAGATAAAAAGAAGCAAGATGACGCCATATCATCGACCATAACTACACAATCTACCACCCCTAAGCCCACTTTAGCCACAACTGGCTATGAATGGCCCATACCTGCAGAAAAAGTTAGCGCTCTTCCAATCTTTACAGATACAGATACATTTTTAAAAGATTCTAGGGATCCGGCCGAAGGAATCAGATACTACAAGATTGGTTCGTCAAAAGATGCAACAATATACGCTATAGTATTCCCCGCAGTAGACGGACCAGGTGAAAGTAACCAACAACTAACCGTCGAGCAAGTTGGAGCGTCTTTTGTTGTACTAAAAAAGCATAGCGCAGACTTTTTCTATAAAACGGCCGTAGATGACGTAGAAAAATACTACGGCCCGAAGCTTGGTCCCAACACTACAATAGATGAAACAACTGAGATTGCCGATATTAAAACTCCGACTACTATTACCTATAATACCCAGAAATTTATACCATCGAGTAACATGGCAAGATTTGTTGAGGGAGCGCTAGACGTAAATAATGTCAAAGTCTCCACATTGCCAGAGGGTACGCTTTATGAAATTGTAAATAAAGATGAGGCAGATTATAAGATCACCCATTTTGCATTACTTATGAAGGGTGGATTTTATATAGGCCTAAAAGTTGATGGCGAACTATCTAAGTCCGATGTTGAGCCTATAACCTGGAGTGATGGAACAAAAAATACAGTGGACTACATTTCTGGCGCACAAGGATGTGGCCAATCTACGAGCAATGAAGTAGCAAAGCTTACAATAGACCAACTAAAACAAATTGGTACAACTACAGGCGGGCAAAAGATTTATGGCTTTGCCAGCAATACTAATTCGTTACTAAAAAAACATTACGACGAATATCTACCAGAAAAAGACCAAACGTATGTCGATGCAGATTATAGGAACCTTACATTAGACCAATACATAGCAAAGCCAGCATTGTTCCTAGTAGAAGATGGACTAGGCAGGTTCTTGGTATTTGAAAGTTCGAAGACTCGCTTTGGCGGTGGATGCGCGAAACCAGTTGTTTATCTTTATCCTACCTTTCCTACCCTTACGCATGTCAGTGTTGGCGCCGACGTAACGTTGTCAGAGCCCTTCTACACAGCTACAGGTTGGGACAACGTGCTAGCTATGCCCAATGGCCAATTAGGCTACAATGGCAAACAGTACGAATCGCTATTCTGGGAAGGCTACGGGCATGGTGAGTACCCCGCGATACGTGAAGGTGCTGTTGTTACACGATCAGATGCCGAAGTTACGATGAGTGCCGACCTTAAGCAATTAGGCCTCAATAAAAAAGAGTCGAGCGACTTCATGGAATTTTGGACAGCTAAAATACCAAACAGCCCTTACATACGGCTTACCTGGTTTGGCACCAGCCAACTAGACACTCTTGCCCCACTCTATGTTTCACCAATGCCTGATACGCGTATACGTGTCTTCCTGGACATGGAAGGGCTCGATTCGTTTGTTCAAATGCCCGCTCAGAAGTTATCTTCCGTTACTAGACGTGGGTTTACTGTCGTCGAATGGGGTGGCCTTGCCCGCGACGGAAGCGTACCTAAGCTACGTTAGTTCGCTGTTAAGCTCTGTGGCAACATCTATAAACTTCTGCCGTACCTCTGCTGTAAATGGATTGCCTACCTGTATTGTCTTAAATAGGTCTTCGCTATGATGAGACTCTAGCTCCGCAAGATCGAGTAGTTTCTTAAATGAAGGCGTCTGTAGTTCAATATTATGCACACCACAACGTAGAAGGGCTCTAGCAAGATAAAACGTAAGCCCCTGAGCTAAGGCCATTTCCTTATCATGTTCCACTGCGGACTTTTCAATTACTTTTAGCCCTAGGTTTTGTGTAATGCTTTTTACTGCTCTATAGGCGCCTACATCAGACACCTCAGGACACATGACAACTACATGCCCGCTTAATGACTCTTCGGCCGACTGTGGTCCAAATAGCGGGTGCATAACAACTTTTCTACAACCCGGCAGTAATTCTTCTAACTTCAGATTAGGGGTCATCTTTACCGAAGATATATCAACAATTACGCTATCTGCCCTTAAGAAACTCTTTATCTCTGTAAGTATGCTGTCATAAGAACTTATAGGAACCGCCAATACAACATAGTCACACTTACAAACTTGTTCTAATGAACCTTTTATCTTCACAGGAATATCTTGGCTAGGATCAACCACTTTTAATTGAACGTGTCCCGATAACTTACGGGTCAAAAAGGAACCAAAACTACCATACCCAATAATGCCGACTGAAATCACAAAATTACCTCCTTCAGCACAAGGCAGGCAATGAGGAGTAGCACCACTCCAAAGGCTATCTCAATTTTCCATGCCTGCTCCTCGTATACACGCCTGACTTTTGTAATATTAACACTGGCGCTAACCAGCCAAAACCACAGGTAGGTCGCTAATACCATCTCTAGGCCGTAAGCAAACTTAACGACAACAGGTGTTGATATAGATACAACTTGCGTAAATATTGTAAGAAAGAACAGCGTAGCTTTGGGATTAGTAATATTAGTAATGTAGCCCTGATACAATGCACCGCGTCTAGAAAGTATAGGCACGCCTATTTTATCTTTTGGCTGACTATTTATTCTAAGCTGTAACCCGGCCTTAATTGACTTGTAGGCAATGTAGCCCAGGTACAAAGCACCCGTTATTCTGACAGCTTCAAAAAGTGCCTGATTTGATTTCAGTAATGCTGCAAACCCTAGTAGTGACACACAAATATGGGTAGCTATGCCTAAAGCAATACCCAAGGAAGCGCTACGGCCTGCTGACCTGCCATTTCTAACAGCAATTTTGCTGACTATAGCAAAATCTGGTCCTGGGCTCATAACAGCTAATTGATGGGCAAGGGCTATAACAAAAAACTCGCGTAACATAAAATACTCCTTCTTAGATTAATACCTTTGGTAAATTAATCTAAAACTAGAAGTCGGTTGTGAGGTAATACGGACAGATAGTCTTCATCTTACGTGTATTATACGCTACTTTTTGGTAGGTTCTGGTTTGTTGTACCTAAGCAAGAAATACACAGCTAACGAAATAATAAATACCCCAAGAAACGCGAGCGCCGCATATCGTAGTTTACGGAGCTGATAGAGCACAGATGCAACAACGACGGCAATCCCCCACCATGCAAACGTAGCACGCTTAAATGCTATAGATACTACAATGAGAACGACGTGCTCAACAAGCACAAGATAAGAATAGGTGGCATTTCCCGAACTAAGTGCCTGCCACACCATAGGTATGGAAAACGTTAGCACTGCCGTCCAAATATACTGATTTATAACGGATGGGGTATCTTCTCGTTTTCGCCTCCAGTAAGCAAACACGCCAATAAGAGCGGCTGTCGACTGTGAGTACACCTGAAATTCTCGCACTCCAAGCGTATACAACCACCACAGTAGCGAAGCATGAACAATGGTTATTGCTGTTTCTCTGTAACTCTGGCCCCTATTCCATACTTCTCGTGCCAACATGAGTCCAAAAAGCGCAAGAGAAAGCGGAAAGATGGACCGAGTGGTATAGCCTATGCCCACAAAAGGTACACAGAGTGCTACAAAGAGCTGAAAGTTTCTTGCATACATGGCACGCATGGTTTCCAGCTTGCTCACGATCAGCAACCAATACGTGGCTTGAGATAGGATAATTACTGTTGAAACTATGTAGTTTAACGATAGTTCAAAACCAATAGTATAACGCAGAACAGATGCGTACCCCATAACGAACGACAGAATGATTACAACCGGACTAGACTCAATATATGAGATTGCTGTTAGTAGGAGGCCGGCCATAAAAAAGCTAACAGCAGTTATCTTCCAATCGCAGAGTGATCCATATATGACTCCTAAACCAATAGATACACCATACCCAAGCTGAAGTGCCGATACTATCGCAGAAGGTAGCTGTCTTTTTTTGAAAACCATTCGCTTGATAAGTAATAACGATGTAAGTCCAAAATACAATGTACATATAACGCCCGTGCTCCAATCAAATACAACTGACCCAGCTAACCATGGAAGTAGAAGTACACCTACTACCGCCAAAAAGGCTTCGTAGCCACGACGTCTCACATATACTGTTACACCGCTGATGGCAGAAAAAAGAATAAACATTAACAGGATGAGCTTCTCGCTTGCACGACCACTAAAAAGTAATGTCAGAGGTACAAGTGGCGATAAGTACCCATACACATTTCCTTCTAACTTCTCAGAAATAAGCAACATCACACTTACTACAATTGACGTATACAGGCCTTGGCTTGCGCCAACGACGTAGGCATAAATAATTGCCACAGCGAAAGCAGTAAGGTACGTGAAGGTAGCAGAAGATCTCGAGAGAATACGCTTTGACGCCCTAAGCCCCATAAATACAAGTGAAAGTGCCCCGTAGGCAATCCAGAGGTCTCTACTGCTCCAGTCTTGGTCTCTAGCAAGCAACCCGTATACTGCCGGGAGCGCAAGTGCCGATAAGCCCACAAACCAACTGTGCACACCACCGGCTCTCTTAAGCTGTGCAATTACGAGGTTATAGACGAGGAATACTGCTAGCATTACTGTTAATAGCTTAAGGTCGTCGGTAAAAGCACTTATCCAGACAAGAAATAGAGTGGCTGAAAGCGTAAACCAACTAACTGTATCGTTCTCACACCACGCCTGAGACGAAAGAAGGAGCACTTGGAGTAGAGCAACGATGAGTTGGGTAGCATTCGGAGCACCAACTTGAAGAAAAGCTCCAGCAACCAAGGCTACGGCAACAATGGTTCGTTGTAGAAATACATCCGTTCTCGTCATTTTTTGACGAACAATCATTCTTGTAAAAACTGCAATGGCGAACAATACAACATATACGAGCCCTACCTGACTAGTTGTCATTGCTTCTTCGAAAGCCAAGAAGCCAACAAGCGGTGGAAGTAGCAAGAGCCCTAAAGACCACTCTATGCCGCTTAAACCATCCCTATCCGTGGCATACACTATGCCTGAAGTCACCGCCAGCACTACGACGCCAATCCACAAACTATGAATCGAACCCAAAAATGCAAGTACCACTACCAAGGGCAAACCGAGTAAAATACCTTTAATCTGTCGTCGGTACGAATCGGTAAGCTGTTTACTTTTTGCCCAACCCAACCATATAGCAATGTATGATGCCACAACCGCGCAAAGTAGCGCCCGCACCACTGCGGGGCTTTGCGTTATACCGTAAGATCCAGAAGCGATACTGGGTATGATCATCAACTGTGCGAGCAGTGCATACACAGGTTTCTTGCCAGAAGTAATAAATGCCATATAGGCGTAGTAGAGTGCCCCAACAAAGAGCGAAAGTGCCAACTGCAACCACCCGACTCTTGCCACAAAAAGAACGCTCATCCCAACACTAAACGGTACAAGAAATACCGATGACTGCTCGTAGGCATCACTAAGTCCTGTGTCGTTTTTGCTAAGAAGTTTAGAAAGAAGAGCAAAAATAAGTCCACAAATACCCATACCTTGGATGAAATAATACGGCGCCAAGCCGACTGAAGATATGCCAGAAAGTACTATAGATAGCGAACTAAACACTACCATGTAGGACACGAGCGATGAACGCAGAACGTACATCGCATGCGCATACATAGACAGAGCAAGTACGGAGGTGATCAACCATACCTGTGGTGCACTCGTTTGATTGAGGGCATAGTAATAAATTGCTGCACCCGCAATAGGAAGCGTGGCCATACCAATAGCAGAGAATGTTATACCGGCTGGTTTTAGGCGCTTAGTGTTCTTGAACAACGCAATTCCAGCACCATAGAATAGGATCGTCAAGAGCGAAACAAGCAGTGCCTTTATGGTTGTTCCTTCTCCAAAGCCTACATATAGTCCTATGGAAGCAAGTAAGAAGAATGCGCCAAGGTAGAGAAGTATGGTCGCACCGTCCAACAGTTGTAATTTCTTCCATGGAGTTTCATAGGGTACTTGCACTACTTCAACTGTAGGCATTGCACCAGTCAAAGCAACAGATGTGATAGGGGTAGACGCGTACGTTGGCGGGGCTACTTGCTCAACAATAGCAGAATCCTCCTGGTAGGTATGCATGGCAAAATATTCCACTGTCTGGGCCATTTCTTCTACGACTTTTTGCTGAGCCGGGGTTTTATACTGCTCAGACTGAGCACGTATTTCTGCAGCAACTTTTAAGCGCACAGTCGATTCGTCTGCTATATAAGCTATATGGCTGGGTAGTTGCCCTTCTACGCGGTACTCAGTTTTGGGGCCAGTAGAAAGCTTTTTTACCAACCATATAATCCCGAGTATTACCAACGTTGGCCATATTAACACCCAAAATATTGTTCCCATTTACTCTGAAGTTTAGCAGAAAACGCTTATGTTACAAACCAAAGAAAGATTTCTTGTCACCGGATGCAAATTCTTTAAGTAGTTCGTGTTGTTTTTTAGAAAGCTTAGTTGGTGTATCGACCACTAAAGTCACAATGTGCGCACCTCTAGTATCGCCACGAGAATGTTTTACTCCGTGGTTGGATAGCTTAAAGTCGGTTCCACTCTGCGTGCCAGCCGGAACTTTCATTCGCACTTTTCCGTCGACCGTATCTATATCAATTTCCGTGCCCAAGGTAGCGCTCACCATATCTATATGCTGGGTTGAAAGTATAAGGTCGCCCTCCCGTGTAAAATGCTTATGTGCCTTTACCCTTACATTTACATACAAGTCGCCTTTTGGACCATTGGCAATTGCTTCTCCGTGTTCGCGGAGTCGTATGGTTGCGCCATCGTCAATACCGGCAGGCACTTTAAGCGATACTTTCTGCTCATGTCGTTCAGTGCCTTTACCTTTGCAGACTGTGCAGACTTTTTCTGGAATCTTTCCCCTGCCTTCGCAAGTTGGGCATATAGTTTGCTGCTGTATGTTTCCAAACACTGTACGCATGGCCGTTACTACCTGACCTTGGCCCTTGCAGGTTTCGCAGGTTTTAAGGTCGTGTCCAGGTTCTGCAGTTGTTCCCCTACAGTGGCTACAGGTGTCTTCAAGATTCAAGTTAAGGCCTACTTCAGTTCCAAAAACAGCTTGTTCAAAGGTTAGCTCAATAGTAGTTTCAACGTCTCGACCACGCTTAGACCGTGACTGTCGTTGATTACCCCCAAAAAAACTTCCAAATATATCACCTAGTCCTAGGTCACCAAAATCAAAGTGCATTTCCTGGCCTTGGCTGTGTCCGCCATATGGGTTGCCCCCTCCACCACCAGACCCACCTACCCCAGCATGGCCAAACTGGTCATAGCGTTGGCGTTTTGCATTATCCTTAAGTACTTCATAAGCCTCATTAACTTCTTTAAACTTAGCTTCGTCACCACCTTCTTTATCTGGGTGTAGCTCAATAGCTTTCTTACGAAAAGCTTTTTTTATTTCATCATCTGATGCGCCTTTAGCGACACCTAATACTTCATAATAATCTCGTTTAGCCATAGATTACAGCTCCTATAATTACGACCAAATAAGTCAAAGACCAAACTATATTACTTACAAGAATAACCATTTGTCTATGAACTATCGCGTACGCTATAGCCGATAGAGAAATAATTAAATAAAGCACCCAGCTAAGTATGGATACTCCTTCAGCTTTTTTTTCTATAAATATCTGCAATATCTGTGGCAATGTAGATAAAGGACCTGCTATGCTAAAAAACCACATAGCCCAATCAATCGGTTTTTTTTCTTTATCTAGTGACTCTTCAATGTATCTAACAAATATCATTACTACATTTTAGCACTCCATGCCCCCAGAGTGCTAGTACTGAATAACTAAGATACCAGAGCCATGTCGCTTGTAGGACAATCTTTAGTTCTGTAATTATCTACTACTTCATGTGCTCGTACAGATACTTTAGCTACACTCATTTGCATACCTTGCGTATATTGCTCACGAACGGCTTGGTTTCTGGCTAGCTGAAAAGCTAGTGTATTCGGATCAGCAATAGTTAAGTGAGAACCTCCCACACCAGTTATTCTCACTTCATCATGATCAACAAATATTTTATCCCATTCCACGTGCATCGATACGTCGTCCCCTCGATATACAAGCACGTGTGCAACCTTATCCGTTGGAATATGCTGGGCAAGATCGCCAGCTTCTCCGCTAAATATTGCACCAGTGATAGCAAGCTGATGAACAAAGGAGGCCGGGTGGAGATCTATTGTGGATAGGAGCTCTATCCTTTTTCGCACAGGCATTGGGGCGATTAATATTGCTAACATGACAGGTTCTTGAGCCACAAACTTTAATAATTTGCGTTTATCCTTAAGTAGGTTAAACCTTTGCGGAAAACATGCAGCAGTCACATCACCATACACAATATTTTGTCCAAAGTAAGAATCAAATGCCATCATTCCCATAGCTACCATTGCACCGCGGGAGTCACCGTTTAGGAAACGATCTTTTTCGGATACTTGAATTTGTTTATCAACTAAGCCCGGAGCTTCTTGAGAAAATCTAAGTACTGCCGCAGCAGACCTTGCCAAAGAAATATCTGAAAAACTACCACCACAGTCAAAAGCTCCGTGGTAGCTACCCTCCGACCCAACAAAAAAAACCGTATTACCTTGTTCCATCAGTTCACGAGCGACATGTTCGTTGAAGCCTTCTGTTGACGTAAACCATGCGCTTGTACTTACAATTGGCACATCTATCGATTGCTCATTAGGGATGCCTATAAACGCCGAGTACGCATGGCCGGCAAGTGTCACAAACCCTACCCTACGTATTAAACCTTCAGCTTTCTTTACATCTCCTATGATTTCAAGGCTTTTCAATCGTGAGCCGCGCTCTAGTGCCTCTAGATCAAATTGGGGATTTTGAAGTCCTCGCTCAGGAAACACCGTACTCTTGGTGCAGGTAAGCAGAGATCCAACAGATCTAATACCCATAATGCCATCATAATACACCTATTCAGGCGTTTGTCGAGATCAGACTAAAGGTAATAATCGCGAAATCTATATAAATATAATACGATGGCGATGACATAACTGGCTGCAACTATTTCGGTATGATTATTCCTCATCCATACTACTGCCTTAGATGTCGTCCAGCTACCAGATAAATGGTTATTTAGAATTAGCCAGTCGAATGTATACAGAAAAATAGGCACACTCACTGCCCAGATAAATAGGCAGAATATGCACACCTTGCCAATAACGAATAAACTCATCCCGAAGAACCACACACTAAACAAAATTAGAATGGTCGCGACAACGGCCAGAACCTTCCAGTACCATTTCTTGGCGTCCACCTTGGCCATTACTGCTAATCCAAAAGCTAATAGTAAGGTAAACATCACGATACCGATCAATGCATTAGGAAATCCAAACAGTGCTGCCCAGCGGTTACCAAGCACACTGCCACAGTCGATCACTGGGTTAAGGTTACAACTTAGTTCTGCCCCAGGGTTCTTGAGCATGTTGATACGCTCTACCACCTGCCAAAATGATGCAATTAGCCCTATAAGCGAACCTACGACAAGCATTGATGGGAACCATTTGTTTAGTACCGAATCTTTTAATCGTGACATTATGTATACTCCTTTAGTTTAAGTATATACCCATGCCTAAAAGGTGACTATACGTGTCTAGCCTCGACAGTGTCTTTATTGATGCCATTAACAACATTCGTAAACCCATGCTTTTTTAACATTTCCATCGCCATGCCGGCACGCATTCCGCTACGGCAGTAGACTATTATATTGTCGTCCTTACTCATTTTTTCATCTAAACTAACGATCATAGCACTAAGCTGACCAACTGGGATATGAACCGCACCCGCTACGTGCCCAGATTTGAATTCATCATTTTCTCGCACATCAATAATGTATTTCATTGCACCTTACTCACTGCATCTTTCCAGCCAGATCGAACTAACGGCGAACTCATCCACTCCTCTATATTTATCCAAAGGGGCTCATAGGTGTTTTTGCCATCATCTGTTCGTTTAGCCTCCTCACTGTCGGGGTCAAGTAATGGTTTGCCACTTAGGTAATTGCAGAGTATAAGCCTTTGCTCACTTTCGCCATTAATTGCAGGGAAAGTGGCCACTAGTTTAATGGCCTTACCAATTACGGTTGTTTCTTCAAATAGCTCTCTTTCGGCTGCTACAAAATTACTCTCTCCGTTATCGATCCCTCCGCCAGGAAAAATCATATACTCTTCACCATAATTGTTACGCTTCACAACCAAAATATTACCTTCATGAATACATAGTGCACGTACACATACTCGTTTAGTGTTATCTCTATTTTTATATTGTTGCATGGTGCCCGGCATTTTGTTTCTCCATTAAATAGCATTTAGAGCATAGCGGTTCGTACGTTACTTCATCTTCGCCGTCTATGGCCACTTGGTCTCCTTCGAAAACCATTTTACCGTTTACGAACCTAGCGTTAAATATTGCTTTACCGTTTTCCATACACCTGCACATAGTTTTAAGTTCTTCGATTTCGTCTGCAAGCTCAAGTAGTCGTTTACTGCCTGGGAATAAATTAGTTTGAAAGTCTGTCCTAAGCCCATAAGTAATTACTACTATTCCATCTAGTGTTACAAGTTCACGCAACTGGTCAACTTGTGTAGGTTGTAAAAATTGCGCCTCGTCGACCAATGCACATCTCAAGATCTGATCATCCACTTTTTCATGTACAGCAGTTCTTACATTTAAATCGGGCCCAGCAAGAATATCTACTTGTCTCTCTATGCCTAGCCTCGAGACCACTCTGTCGTCACCCTTAGTATCAATATCTGGCTTAATCAATAAAACTAGTTCGCCATTTCGCCCGTAGTTGTGCGCTACTTGCAAAAGTGAAGTAGTTTTACCAGCGTTCATTGGGCTATGCCTAAAATAGAGTTTTGCCATTACTCAGCAATATACCCCTAGATGCGCGTCTAGGATATGACTTTTATTACTACATTTTAGAATTCGTAAGATAAAGTAAGCTATTTAGAAAATAGTTTGAGAATGGCAAGCGCAACACATGCGCCCAGAACAGCCACTAAAAAGCTTCGTAAATTAAAGCCGGTTACCCCAACTTTTCCGAAGAAGTTCATTATCATTCCACCCACGAAAGCACCAATAATACCTACTAAGATATTTAAAAAAGCTCCTTGAGAACCATCCGTATTCATAATGAGCGATGAAACCCACCCTGCTAGTGCTCCAAATAGTATCCAAGCTAATATACCCATACAACCCTCCTTATATACTTACTATTATACTCCTAAGCGCATCTACCTTCCTAGGATGTAGCCAATATCATATCCATTAACTTGAAGAGGTAACGCTTACTGGTCATCCTTGGTTGCTGATCTGCGCCAATTACTATCTCTATACTTACCTGCGACTACGTCAATCGCATAGCCTTGACTTGCTATGAAGCCGATGAGTCTGTTCGATAACATAAGAGTCTTTTGGTCTACTTGCGGAAGAAACCTATAGAGAGTTTGTTCAAGCTCCGTATAGGCTGTTGGTATCTGATCGTTTTTAGTAGACTTTGTAGCGATAATTGCATATACAGCAGATGCGCTCCAAGCTTGCCCAGACTCAGGTAAAGTAGCGCCTTCAATGGTATTTTTCGCAAGCGCCAGCCCGCGCCAAATATATTGTCTAAATGGCTGGTATAGCACTTGGCCAGTTGGTATAACATAAAAAAACTCACGGTTTGAACCAGCTCTAGCAATGGCATTTAAAATTCGTAGCTCTAGCTGATCTGCAAGCAAATTAAACCCATATCTTCGAAAGCCTTTTGCTACATCATAGGTTTCTTTTACCCATACCGTCCACGCACCATGATAATCTTGAAAATTTATATTCGGGAACTCTATAAGTGATTGGCTACGTATCCCTACGGGTGTTAAAAATGCCACAGAGTAGAGGTTCTTTACGATTGCTTGAACATACATTTGTTTTGTAATGTCATCAATAGTATCGAGGATTGTAGAGTCAAGTAATGCACCCTGGTTAGATGTATTGGAGCTAATGATTCTCCACTTACCATCTTCGGTTTTATCTAGCCCAGTCGCGAATCTCTGCACCTGTGGTAACCAAAGTATAGATAGGGTGCGCTCCTGCAGTTCATCGGCAAGTTTGTTCCACTTTTTTACTTGTTTTTTATCGGTTATGCCATAAGTTTCAAGTAGCGCACTGCCTAACTTTAATCCATCGTACGCCTGAGCCTGTAGTTCTATTGTAGCTATTGGCCGTTTAAAGTTTGGATGGCTACCATCTACATGCACAAGTGATGTGGCTGAGTCTTTCCATACCTGACATATAATCCCTTTTGGGTTTGTACGGCAAAAGGTTACGAACCCTTGGTCTTCAATTTTTTTCTCAAGCCATTTAAGCGCCTTTTCTACACTGTGTGCGATAGTATAACGCATACCATCACGTGCAGTGTACTCACGCGACAAAAGATCAGTTTTGTATAAATTATTATGACGAGCTACAAGCCGCACGTATAAAGCGGTCGTGTCAGCGGCACCATAGTATAAAAGCTCTTTATCCGTACCTCCCCATATAGCCGAAAGGCTTGTCAGTATTGCTTTAGAAAAGGAGGGAATGGTCTTGCCTTCCATCACATCGGCACGGTATTCATGATGTATTTTACCCGGCTCTTCTTCTGTGATTTCGTTATATCCAACGCCCTGCAATTCTGCAAGTCGAACGATGAGAGTTTCAATATAGTTACCTTTGTGTGTTAGTAGATCCTCGGCTACCTCAATAGAGTCGCGTCCAAAAAATGCGTAACGATACTGTTTGTCGTCGCTCGCGTAAATCATCCCGGATGGCTGTAACAGCCTATAAAGATCATACTTTGCCGACAGCATAATTGGATTTAGTGTAGATATATGTGCCATGTGCCTACTGTACCATCCAGCTTACTCTGTGCACTAATGCAATAACTATGCCCAAATTATTACCCAAACTCAGAAATTGTAGACGCCTTAACCTACCGGCA
>Ga0105048_10005611_pt1 | contig 20256 bp, 18 predicted proteins | sample MAT05_FD_78382 | JGI IMG/M metagenome (GOLD analysis project Ga0105048, IMG submission 78382) | Freshwater microbial communities from Lake Fryxell liftoff mats and glacier meltwater in Antarctica - MAT-05 | ecosystem: Environmental > Aquatic > Freshwater > Ice > Liftoff microbial mat | place...
AAGGTACTTGGAATAGAACTGACTGGTACGAATTATCTTGATACCGATCCAATTGATAATGCATTTTACCTGCCCAAAATCGGCTTTGAACTGTGGACTGTTTTTGGTGGGTGGAGTATTGGCTCATTTGACATGAGTGGTTTCGGAATCGACATTGTGATGGAGCAGTTAGGACAAGAGCCTAGACTGGTAGTTGCTCGAAGTGGAAAAAATATTTTTGCACTAGACGTATTGGTGGGATCGCCGTCAGCGGCGGAACTGTTTGACTTCAAAACAAAAAAGGAAGTTGTTTTAAATTATATCGATCCCTGTGCTTTTTTCGGAACATTTTGTAATTGTTAGAATCAAATCTTCCTAACTGTTGAATACGTGAATCAGTCTCATCAAGCAACGAATCAATTCCTAAACCAAAATGTGTATTGGATTGACCCATCACTAAAATAATATCATATCCAATTGATTTTTCTTTTAATCGTATTTCATCTTTTCTGCAACCTGTTAAGGCAAAGAAAAAAATCAAACCTAAAAAAGCCAATAATAATTTCTCCATTGGATTTGTGAATAATAAATGAACGAATATCGCTTCAAAAAATTGCTCTATATATTCATTTACGACATTATACCGTAAGAAATTTTGTCCTTCTCCATTAGCTGATGGATCAGGATGACAGTTTGGAATTTTATTAAAATAGTTACCTTTTTAAAAAGATGACATAAAGAGATATATTTTTAAAACAATTGGTTAAAAGATGTAACTGTCGGGAACTTTACTATTCATTTATCACACACTAATTGACGTTGGAATATTCCTTCACTATGGTCAGTTAACATCTTGGTTTTTCTTTGAAAAATGGTCGTTCAGTTGGGCGGCCATTTTTTTGTATGGAACTATTTGAAACAAAAAAAACGGAGACCGGCTCCGTTTTTAATTTCTTTAATTGGAAAGATTATTGTTTAATGTATCTCTCGTATTTATTGTCGTAATTTACGTGATACACACCTTTTTTTAAGTTGCCACATTTTACAATTGCATTCATACCTTTTTTTACAACGTTTCCATAGGCGTCATAAATTTCATATTTTGTAATAACCGGATTACCTTCGTTTTCAAAATGTATTCCGTCTTCAGCTTTTTCCAATATAGGTTCTGGACAAGTTGCACAAGTAAAAACAACTTCTTTCGAAACTCGTTTTTTACCAGTGTTATCAATTTGGGAAACTCTTACAGTATTTTCACCTGACGTTGGAGAAACACTAAATGTATAATCGTTTTCAGTGTTGGTTCCAATTCCACTTACTTCACCAATCACTACCCATTTATTCCATTTGTATTGTTCAACGTGATAAGTTAGTTTACCTGACTCACCCGATGTTGACCATTTTAAAATACCGCTTGCAGTACAAGAAATTTCATTCAAAATAAATGTGCTTTTTGGTAATAAAACTTCAGGATTAATTAATTTCGGTTTACAACCTTCTTCATGCTCCACAAGGACTAAAACCGGATCACCGATATTGATATTGAATTCAGTTAAATCAATTTGAAATGCACTTGCTTGATATCCGTTTGATGAAACTTGACCGTTAACAGTTACGCGACTTATACAAAAACCAAAACCATCTTCACTAACGGGGCTTTGCACAATTAAATTTTTTCCTTGGTAATGTCCTTCGATTGATAAATCCGCTTTCGCAATTTGCGAAAACCCAATTAATGTTAGACCAATAAAGACTCCTTTTTTCAACAAAATTCCTGCGCTCATCTTCTTATAATTTTTACTTCGGTTAAGGTTGTGTACAAAACTTATACCAGAAAACTTCGATAAAGTTACGTCTAATTGCCGTCGAAAACAAGAAATCTTTAGATAGAAGTTTAAAATTACAACTATCAGCAACAGTTTGAACACGTTTATAACACGCCGTTAATTATTTAACGTCAATACGTTAGCTTAAAATCTATTAGAATTTATACGAAAAGCCAACACCAATCACCTCTTTAAATTGCGTGCGAGGCCCAATTTTAGCGTCGCTGTCTGTGATTTGAATATCATCATCATAAATTAAGTGTGTAGTAACAGTAGCAGATATAAACTTGTTCACTTTCAACTCCAGCAAATTTTCCCAATTAACATCAATATTTTGAGGATTGTTGATATAATTAGAGAACATACTCAATTTTGAAGTTAACGTAACATTTTCCATAAATGTCTTTTTGAACATTATTCGTACATATCCACCATATTCTACTCTGAATTTATCTCCTTGAGATAAGACGTTACCAAGATCATCAAATTGTGCTGCTTCCACTCCAAATGCTCCACGATAAGCTAAAGAGTCATCATTTACAAACGTCATTTTCATTGTAAGTGGCGCTAAAAACATAGTAAACACATCGCCACGCTTATAATCCATACCTAGCGCACCAAGTAAATAAGCCGGCGCCATGAATTTTGAAATTTGTACTGAATCATTTGGATAACTAAAACCAGGAGTTGACTGTGTATTAAAATTTACAAGACCAGCGTAATACCAACGCTCTGTTGCCTTTTTGCCATACTTTGAAAAAAGATCAATCTTATCATCCGTCTTAATAAATTTACCGCTCGTTACTAGCACCTTATTGCCTTGTCTTAAAATCCCGTAGCCTAAATCAATTGAATTATTCCAGGTAGATTTGCCTCTTTTCAAATCAGCAGTTAAACTCACAATACCATTCAACGCTAGAGAGCTTTGACCACCCGCTGCCCAATTTGTTAAACCAACTTGCGAAATATTTAAGGCAGTTAGTCCATGAAATTTCCAACCGTCAAGCGTATCTGCACTAATTGTTTTTAAATCTTCTTCTTTATCAGTAATCTGTGCGTTTGAAATACTGACAAAAAAAATCAGGATAAAAAATAAACCTCTTTTCATCTTACTTATTTAATTATTTATTTTTTAATGCATCACGAATTTCCATCAATAATTTTTCTTGATTAGATGGAAGTGCTGGAGCTGCGGCCTCTTGTTTTGTTTTCATTTTGTTGTAAGCTTTAACAACTAAAAAAACAGAAAATGCGACAATAATAAAAGTGATAATGCTATTGATGAAAGAACCATAATTCAACGCAATTTGACCCTGCATTACACCATCGGCATCCAGCGTACCTTCTTGAATAATTAATGTCAAATCTTTAAAATCAACACCGTTCAGAAGATACCCTATTGGTGGCATAATAATATCATCTACTAATGATTTTACAATCGATCCAAAATACGTAGCAAGGATTAATCCCACCGCTAAATCCAACACATTTCCTTTACTGATAAAGGCTTTAAATTCTTTCAACATTTTTTTTGTTTAAATTTTATGCAAAGATAGATGTGAATTACAACTGCTACGAGATGATCCATCGCATTTTTTCAACATTCAAATCTGAATCCTTAAAAAAATCACCTAAAATTTTGCTTATGACTCATCACATTAAACATTTTTTAAATCAATCACTAACCTATCATAATTACTAAAAAGTACTAAATTTATACGTTCCGGAAATAATGAAAGAAACATCGTTTATACAGCAAAATAAAAAAAAGTGGGCACGCTTTGAAAAGCTGTCGGGCAATAGTAATAATGATCCAGATGAAGTTTCAGAACTTTTTACCGAAATAACCGAAGACCTTTCGTACGCGCGTACCTTTTATCCACGACGTTCTGTTCGTGTTTACCTCAATCAGTTAGCACAAGGTGTTTTTACAAGTCTTTACAAACAACGAAAACAACCCATTGGCAGTTTTATAAAATTCTGGACTGAGATTGTTCCGCTGGAAATGTATAGAGCCCGTTATAATTTACTTGCCGCCTTTTTGTTTTTTGCTGTTGCAGTTCTTATTGGCGCTTTGTCTCAAAACTATGAACCCGAGTTTGTAAAAATAATTTTAGGTGATGATTATGTAAGAGAAACTGAACGCAACATAGCAAAAGGAAATCCAATGGGCGTATATGGCACAATGGAACAAGGCTCCATGTTCTGGATGATTACTTTTAACAATATCAAAGTTGCTTTCATTGCATTCACAATGGGAATTTTTTGGACAGTTGGATCCTATTTTTTGCTATTACAAAATGGCGTAATGCTTGGTGCTTTTCAATGGTGGTTTAAAGCGAAAGGACTTTTGCTAACAACATTTTTAACGATTTGGATTCACGGTGCTTTTGAAATTTCAGCGATAATAATTGCTGGGGCAGCAGGTATAACAATTGGCAGCGGACTTGTTTTTCCTCGCTCTTTTACACGCGCCCAATCACTTATTTTCTCAGCAAAAAGAGGATTAATTATTATGCTAAGTTTAGTTCCATTTTTTATTATTGCTGGTTTTCTTGAGAGTTATGTGACCCGTCATTATTTGTCTTTACATGATATTGTGAAGTGGATGATCATTCTTATTTCTTTCTCAATTATAATTCTTTACTATGTCGTTTATCCGTTCATCGTTGCAAAAAAATTTCCTGAGAAAATTGTTATAAAAGAGGTGCCTCGATTTATTCCTGACCGCAAAATTGAATGGTTTAAAATCAGAAACATTGGTGAAGTTTTTACGGATACTTTTTACTTATTCATTTTTAAAGTGAGTAAAATTTCTCGCATCTTTTTTTCTGTAATTTTTCCATTTGTACTTATTTTAGTTGCGGTCATATTTACGTTAGAAAGTCATCGCTTTAATTTTGCGGAGATTGGCTGGTATGATAACCTAGGCCAGCTTTTTGGTACAGGACGAGATTTTAATTTGTATAAACTTTTTGGATGGTCTTTTATTCTTTCATTGCTCATTCTTGCCGTTCATTTTGTGATTCAAGATGAAACAGACGAATCGCTAATTAGTCAATATTTCAGTTATGTCTTAAAACCATTTATTTGGATTTATATTTATGCTTTTATGCTTTTTTCGATTCTCGTTTTTTCGAATGGGCTAATATTATTTCTTCTAATTTTTATATCCCCGTTTTTGTTAATGATACCATCAATCATACTCATTGAAAAAACAAATTTCTTTAACGCATTTAGTCGTTCATTTACGCTTGGCAGTGGCGCTTACGGAGACGGCCTTGGCTCATTTTTTATTTTTTCACTTATTACAATCATCTTCTTTTTATTTCTACACAATCCTTTACAAATAGGCTTATTGGAATTAGTAGATAGTGTTGTTAGAGATTTCACAATAACAGTCACTGATAAATACAACGTAATCATTTCCGCAGTGAATTGTATTATTTATATCCTATTCCTATTCTTTATGCTTAGTATACATTGTTTGTCACTTTCTCTGTGCTATTATACATCTGCCGAAAAGAAAACAGCAACCAATCTTTATGCACGATTAAACAATTTTGGAAAACGAAATAAAACGATAGAAACAAGTTTAGATTTTGAATAAACTAATTACATATTGCATTTTTTTTACAAGCTCTTTGTTTGCGCAAAATGATGGTAATGATTTGTACGAACATCGTTTAAACGAAGAAAAATGGAGCGACTTGCGCGAAGGTATTCGTTACGAAGGGACTGAGCAAGGACCAGGCCGAGAGTGGACATACGATTCAAAACAAGATTACGAACAGGCCATAAAGAAATATGGCAATGGAGGCAACGGAAATCAAGGTGATGGAAACGGAAACCAGGGCGGTGGAAATGGACAAGGAACCGGTGGAAACAAAAGTGGTAGTTCTAATCAAAACCAAGATACCTCATACGAACAACCTTCTTCAAGTCCATCATTTAGTGGTGCTGGTCTTGGTGTTTTTGGTTATATACTGCTAGGAATATTTGTACTTGCATTGGCATTTTTAATTTATTATATGTTCGTTAATCGTCAACGCGATGGCGCTAAAGTAGGCGCACCAATTGAACTTGAAGAAATGCATCCTTCTGAAATTCCTTTATCCGAACTTGAGCGACTTTTAAGAGAGGCATTAGCAAAAGGAGATTACAGAGGTGCCATTCGAATTTATTTCATTTTCATCATTCGAGATTTAGCCGATAAAAAATGGATTAGCTGGCAAAAGGAAAAAACAAATTTCCATTATCTGCGGGAAATGAGTGGCAAAAATGAATACGATGATTTCAATCGTTCTGTCAGCTATTTTGAAATTATTTGGTACGGAAAACGCGAAATTGACTCTGCAAAATTTGAACAAATCCGACCAAGCTTTACACGTTTTCTTGACAAACTAGGAGTAAAATAAGTTGAATACTACCGCCAAAATATTAATCATTTCAGGAGTCGTTGTACTCTTTGTTTTTTTGCTTTATTATTTTGGGCTAGGTAAAGCCGATAATTCGTACATAACTGATGATTGGACAGAGACCTATGCTCCTGATGATAAAGGCCCGTACGGCACCTATATGTTAAAAGAGTTGCTTGATACTGCTGGTTTATTTGGCAATTTTCTTGAGCTTGATACTAAATTAGAAGATGTTTTGGAAGATGAAGAAGGTGTAAATGATATTTACTTTTTTGTTGGTGCAGAAAATTTTCTTGAAAAGAATTCAATCAATCATCTTTACAATTTTGTGCTTGCTGGCAATACAATTTTTATGTCTTGTGAAAAATTTCCGGTTGAGTTTTTCGAACCAATTACGCTAGATGCTCTTTCAACTGTTAAACCTGAACCCATTTTTGACTCGACACAGCATTTTAAATTTACGCATCCAGACTTGGTATCAAAACGTTATTCATCCACTTATGTTTTCAATAATAAAGTGAAGATGAAATACTGGAATTATTTCAATCAACACCAATTTGATTTGTATGCAGCTGACACAATGTACGTGCTTGGTACAAACACTAAAGATGAACCCAATTTTTTAAAAATAAAATACGGCGCTGGTTTAATTTATTTGCAAAGCACACCCTATGTTTTTACAAATATTTCGTTGATGCGCCGCGAAGGATTTCAATATGCTGAAAAAGTGTTGGAACATATTCCACCCGGCAGAATACAATGGGACCGATACAATCTTCAAAATCATTATTCAGAAAATAACGAGGAAGAAAATGAAGGAGATGGAACAGGCGGAGATGAAAATCGTCAAAGTATTTTACAGTTTATTTTAAAACATCCACCTTTAGTTTGGGCTATTATAATTCTTCTTGCAGGAGCTATACTTTATGCATTGTTTAAAGGAAAACGTATGCAAAAAATTATTCCAGCGGCAGAGTTGAAAGAGAATACATCATTAGGCTATATCAATACACTTGCTTCACTTTATTTGCAAGAAAATAAACATCAAAAACTGATTAATTTAAAAGAAAAAACTTTCTTGAATTTTATTGCCGAGCATTATTACATCAGTTGCAAAACTCCAGATGAAAAATTCATTGAAAAAGTAGCGGTAAAATCACAGGTAGAAAAAGAAAAAATCATAGAAATATTTAATGCTTTTAATCAACTTCAACGTGTGCAAATTGTGACGGACGAAGAACTAATTTTATTACACAAAAAAATAGAATACTTTTATAAAAAATGTCGATAATGGAAGATAAAAACAATTTAGATCAATCAGGACCGGTAAATAATGAGAACCCTCAAGGCGACTCTAACACGAATCCGACAAACTCATCTTATATACAAGAAGCTTCACAGCAATTTACATCAGGATTAAATCTTGGTTTCATCAACGAAAAAGTTGTTCAAACCAGAAAAGAAATTGGAAACTTTGTTATTGGTCAACACGACATGGTTGACCTTTTGTTGGTGAGTATTTTTTCTAACGGACACGTTCTTCTAGAAGGCGTTCCGGGAGTTGCAAAAACATTAACCGCAAAAGTGCTTGCAAAAACATTGTCTGTTAATTTTTCTCGAATTCAATTTACCCCCGATTTGATGCCTTCAGATATTATTGGTACATCTGTTTACGATTTAAAAGACACCAATTTTGTTTTCAAAAAAGGACCTGTTTTTTCTAACATCGTATTAATTGATGAGATTAATAGAGCCCCTGCTAAAACACAAGCTGCTTTGTTCGAGGTAATGGAAGAGCGTCAAATATCTTACGATGGTAAAGTGTATAAAATGGAGTTTCCATTTATTGTTTTAGCAACACAAAATCCAATTGAGCAAGAGGGAACTTATAATTTACCCGAAGCACAATTAGATCGTTTTTTGTTCAAAATAAAAATCAATTACCCTACACTTAAAGAAGAACAAGAAATTTTAGTACGTTATAAAAATCAAACTACCTCACCTCCACTTGATACCATTAAAGGAGTTTTTACTGCCGGTGATTTATTGAAAGTTCAAGAACTAATTGGACAAGTTAAAATTGAAGATCAAATTTTAAAATACATTGCTGAGATAACGGATAAAACACGTAATCACGCAAAATTATATTTGGGAGGATCACCAAGGGCATCCATGAATATGATGAAAGCAGCAAAAGCTTTTGCGGCGATTAGAGGTCGTGATTTTGTTATTCCAGATGATGTACAATTTGTTGCGCCGCATGTTTTAAATCACCGTTTGATTTTGACACCAGAAGCAGAAATGGAAGGAATGAGCACCGAAGATTTAATCAAAGAAATTATTCAAGAAGTGGAAGTTCCGCGCTAATTCAAAGTCATGAAATTTATTCGGGGTCTATATTTATCTTACCGCTTTTTTGCTGTGTTGCTCGGCATCGCAGCACTAATGGCCGTGGGGTTTATGTACCCCATTTATTTTTTAATTGGACAAGGTGCACTTGCTTTATTAATGGCTATTTTACTTGTTGAAATTTTTATTTTGTTCTTGAAAAAAATTCCAATTTCAGCAGAACGTAAAGTGATGAATCCTTTATCAATGGGTGATGATAATAAAGTGTTCATTACCGTTTTTAGTCATTACAATTTTCCGGTAAACGTAGTGATTTACGATAACCCACCCTATCAATTACAAATTCGCGATTTGAATTTTAAAGCTATTTTGTTTGGTAGTGATGGAAAAAAATTCAATTACACAATTCGCCCCAACGACCGCGGCGAATATGTGTTTGGCGATTTAAATATATTCGCGTCTGCACTCACTCATTTTGTACAACGCAAAGTTGTTATCAAAGCAAAAGAAACGGTGGCATCGTATCCCTCTATTTTGCAAATGAAAAAATACGAATTAAAAGTATTTGCAAAAACCGCTATCACTGGTATTAAAAAAATTAGACGACTAGGACACAACAACGAATTTGAGCAAATAAAAAACTATGTTCAAGGCGATGATATTAGAACAGTAAATTGGAAAGCGACAAGTCGCCGTAACGAATTAATGGTAAATCAATATCAAGACGAACGAGCACAACACGTATATTCTATTATTGATAAAAGCAGAAGCATGCGAATGCCTTTTAATGAATTGACTTTGCTTGATTATGCTATTAATTCTACCCTAGCTTTTTCTAATATATGTTTGCTAAAAGGAGATCGGGTTGGCTTAATGACTTTTTCCGATAAACTAGGAACCAAAATAGCCGCAGAACGCAATGCGAATCAAATTCGCCGTATAATGGATTTACTGTTCCGACAAAAAACCCGTTTTTTGGAAGCTAATTTTGAAATGTTGTATCACGGCATTCGTAACCACATTAAAGGACGGAGTTTGATTATGCTTTACACAAATATCGAATCAGAATATTCACTGAAAAGAAATTTACCTTTACTCAAACGGATTAATCAACTCCATGTTTTAGTTGTAATATTTTTTGAGAACACAGAGATTGAAAAAGTGGCCATAACAGAACCAAAACACGTACGCGATATTTACATCAAAACTTTTGCTGAAAAACATAAAATGGACAAGAAAAAAATTGCACTTGAATTGCGCAAAAATGCAATTCAAACCGTACTTACTACTCCAGAAAAGTTAAGCATTGATACAATTAATAAATATCTTGAATTAAAGGCAAGAGGAATTATTTAGAAACTATGGAGCTAGCCAAATTTTTCACATCACTTTTATGGGGTTCAATTCTTGTTATGCCTATAATGATTTTGGCCGCAAAAGAAGTAGAAGGATTTGAAAAAATGGACAGATATATTTGGATACCAATAATACTTGCTGTACTTTCACTTACAATGAAATCAATTTTAGAAAAGAAAAATAACCGTTTTCCAGACGATCACTTAAAACCTAAATTATGAAAAGAACAGTTTTTTTAATCATCGCAATATTAGCTTTTGTTGCATCCATGGCCATGTACACAATTGGCTCAACCAATTCGGCGCTCACTGAATTATACGATATGTTTTGGCTTCCGCTTCCACTAGGTGTATTGTGTCTTCTAATTGCACTGATGTCTAAAAAGAAAGAAGCGTAATTTCGGTTATATTAATAGTTACAAATAGGTTGAATTTTCCAAGAATATAAGCGGTAGAATTTTTTACCACAATTACAGATAAATTAGGTTTTCGTAAATCATATCTTTACCCCAATAATACAAACATCATCAATCTGGTCTTGTTTTCCTTTCCAGTTCTTGTAGGAGAAAATAGGTAATGTTTGTTTTTTTAGAAAAGAGAACAAAAACTCTTGAAGTGAAATTTGCTTAGCTGCAAATAATAATATCTCTCATCGTAATGACATTAACATACCAATAGCGATTAAATGAACGATGTGAATTGAAATTCTTCATTTGTTTTGTGGCGCCACATGTAGAAATTTTTTGAATTGAAATTACTATTCGTAAAATTATTGTGGATAATTGGCCTGATAAAAGACCAAGTACGCGGCTAAATCTTTAGCAGTAAAAAGTGCTGTAAAATTTGCTGAGTTGATTAAGAAAAACTGAAAATCCGATGCCATTGTACCAAGTGAAACTTTTGATTGTTCTGATTTAAACGCCAGCATAAAAGATTTTGCTTCCTCTGTATCGCCAAAAGTTTTTACAATGATGAACTCATTTACGGTATCAAAAGGTGTGGTTGAAACACTGTATCGTTTTGTACGGAAAAATTCGTTGTTGAAGTTAGATAATTTTATTTTGCTCGGTTCAATTGTTCCCTTTGAATTTGGAAATACTAATATAAAAAAATGTGGCGTCGCGTTGTTCAACTCATAAGGAGATGGAACTGCGTTTGTGTTCACTTTATCAGGATCAACAATTGGATTGCCTGCATTAATTTTGTCTAAATAAATTTTTGCTTGTTTGCCTTCTTCACTCTCAGGCGATTTGTCGTACAATTCTTGCAAAGGACTTGCAATAGCCGTGTTATTTCCAGGATCAGTTTTACTAATGGCAAATGCTTTTAGTAAATAATATTTGTTGAGGTATTTATTGTTTTTATCGTAAGCAATTACCTCGTTGCATTTATAAATAACGGCACCATAATTTCTGGTTTTATATTCATTCAATGTAGCCGAATAATCATTTAATTCTTTTTTACTTTCTTCATCTTTTTTGCGCAAATAGTCGGGATCCTTCATCAATTTAGCAATTTCACTTTCCGGATATCTTGCTAAAATTTGATTTTTGTAATCTTCGGCCTCTGGCGAACCGTTCTTTTTGTAAATAAGATAAAGCTGATACATAGCTGCCAATACACGCGGATGTTCTATATTACGTTTTATGGTTTGCTTGAAGTAAGAAATTGCTTCAGGTTCTTCTTTTAATTGTTCTTTATAAATAATCCCCAACATGTAAAGCGAACTCACTATTTTATTGTTGGACGTGTCAATTGCCTCTTGCGTTAAAGGAATGTCTGCCAATAAATCATCTACCGACAAAGAATCTTTTTTCTCTATTATTGTTCCGGCACTATCAACTTCTTCTTCATTAAAACTAAATGTTGTTTTATTTGATCTGCGCCAATTATCTTCGAGTGGCCTTGTTCCCCATTGTGCGCGATAATCGGTAAATCCACTACCTTTTACTTTTATATTGTAATAATACCATTTAGCACCATCGCCACTTGTTGTAGTTTGCGAATTTACTTTGCTTTGCGTTGCTTGCATTTTTTGTTCGTCTTGGAACTTTTTCAATGCTTTTGCCTCATTAATATCTTTTAACGTTTGTTCAAGAAATTTTTCACGTTCTTTTTCAGACATGGCAGCAATCATTTGAACACTGTCTTCAAAAACAACAGTTTCGTAATGAAAAACTAATTCAGACAAGCCTTCTGCTTTACTTTTTAAAGCTTCGTATCCTTCGTAATCCGTAGGCAATGCAGTTACACAACTATCATAATATTTTTGTGCTTTTACATAATCCTTTTCTTCAAAATGAATATCTGCCAAACGCAAATAACTAATTCCTTTTTGACGATTATTTTTGACCGACCAATAAACCGAGTTTGAATAGTTCTGTTTTGCTTCCGCTACGTTTCCTTCGCGCATATCTAATTCTGCTAAAGCATAATAAATTTGATCTTTATACTCAGCATTTTTATCATCGCGCAACATTTTATACAATTCTTTTCTGATAATTTCACCGCCTGATGTTGCACTTAATGCTTTATTGATTTTTGCTTGAAATTGCATTTCGTAAGGTGCGTTAGAGTGGGCTACCTTGTCGTAATAATTCGCGGCCAAAGTTCCGTTGCCCTGCATTTGATACAACTGCGCCAACACAAACATGTAACGTGCCCTGCGTTTTTTGTTTTTACACAATTCAACAGCTATTGTTAAATGTTCAATTGCTAGCTCATATTCTTCTTGATGAATGTAGAGATCAGCCAATGTGGCTTCGTAGTCAACCTTTAATCTTTGCGGAAAAGTGGCTGGTTCTTTAATTCCTTTTACTTTATTTTTTTTCTTTGCTTTGCGATTTACTCCGATGGCTTTTACCTTTGCGCCAAATTTTTGATTTTTTGCTTCTTGCGCAGTCTTCATGGATTTTTCTACTTGCGCTAATATTCGTTTTGCTTCGGGATAATTTCCTAAAGCGATGTATGTTTTTGCTAACCAAATTTGTGCTTCAAAAACTGATTCTTCGGTTGGATATGTTTTGTAGATGTATTCAAATTTTTGTTCTGCTAAAAGATATTCTCGTTTAATGTAATGCACTTGCGCAATCACAAGCCAATTGTCGTCAATCCATCTACACAATTCTTTGTCCTTATTTTTTACAACGGTTGGGTTGGGCATGCTGTGACGAAGAATAACACGTTCACATTTTTCTATTGCTTTATCCATGTCGGGATAAAGTCCCGGCGCTTCTTTTTCACTTGGGTATGCTTCAAGCGGCAACAATTTATAATAATCTTCAACCAACGCTAGCCGATACGCAAGAATAGCTTCATCAATAATTACACCAGCATTGTAATAACCATTAAAACGGGCATTCATGTTGTGATAGCCTCTGTTTATGGCTGCGTCTTTTTCAGTAGAACAGGCCACAACAATAAGAGCAATCGCCGCTAGTAAATAATTTTTATAAAGACTCACTAATTTCATTCAAAAATGTGCTGTTCGACTTGGTATAACTGAAAAAGAACAAAAATATTTTAATTTATTTAATAATCGCCGATAATAAATGGTTAATTAAAGGATAAGGCTGCTCCCAAATACTCATGTGTCCACAGTTTTCGATGATGTAGATTGTAGGAGTTTGCTTTAATTTTTTACATTCTGATACTAATAACTTAATGGGTATTCCCGAATCTGAAGCACCCTGAATTATAGAAATTTTGTATTGATTCATTAAATCGTATGCTGATTTCCTTTCTCTCATTCCTGCAGTTGCTGCACTAATTTCGTTTGCAGGAATAGCGATAGATTTTGTAATTAATTCATTGATGATTAAATCACATTTTTTTCGATTTTCTGCAGCAAATAAATTCGGAATGGATTCAGACAAAAATAAATTTTTGTTCTTTTTTACAACTTCAATTACACGATTTCTATCTTTCTTTTTTACGTCGCTGTCTTCCCAAAAATTGGAATGAACGAGCGTTAAATTTATTTCTCGAAGTCGCATCAATTCTAACCCAACATAGCCACCCATTGAATGGCCAAAAACAGTTGGGTTTTTTATACTTTTTTCAACTAACAGATTGTCTAAAGCAATTGCCATTTCAGTCATTGAACAAGTCTCACCTAAAAAACGAGAAAGACCGTGACAAGGTAAATCAATCAAAATAATTTGAAATTTTTTTTCAATAAAAAACGGATAAATAGAATTCCAGATTGAATGATCTTCTAGAAATCCATGCAAGAATAAAAGCGGCTTTCCTTCGCCTAAAATTTGATAGTGAAGATGGATTGACTTATGCGTGAACTTTTGCATTCATCAACTCTTCAATTTCTTCTACTTCTATTGGAATATTTTGCATCAAATTAAATGGCTCACCTTTAGGCTGAACAATCACATCATCTTCAATACGAATTCCTAAACCTTCTTCCGGAATGTAGATGCCAGGCTCAACAGTAAATGCCATTCCCGCTTCAATCGGCTCTGTCCACAATCCTACATCATGTGTATCTAATCCAATAAAGTGAGACGTGCCATGCATGAAATATTTTTTATACGCCGGCCAATTTGGATCTTGATTTTTAATATCGTCCATTGAAATTAAATTCAAGCTTACCAATTCTTCCTCCATTAATTTTCCAACTTCTAAATGATAATCAACTAATAATCTTCCAGGAATCAATAATTTTTGAGCACCTTTTTTTACACGAAGTACAGCGTTGTAAACATCTTTTTGACGATCTGTAAATTTACCTGAAACCGGCACACATCGCGTTAAATCAGATGCGTAATTAGCATACTCAGCAGCAAAATCCATCAATATAACATCACCTGCTTTACATTCATTGTTGTTCTCAATATAATGTAAAACATTTGCGTTTTTTCCAGAACCGATAATTGGCGTATATGCAAATCCTTTGGAGCGGCTGCGTAAAAATTCATGCATCAATTCAGCTTCAATTTCATATTCCATTACACCCGGTTTAATGAATGGTAAAATTCGTCTAAACCCTTTCTCCGTTATATTACAAGCCGTTTGCATCAATTCCATTTCCGCTGTTTCTTTAATTGACCGTAGGCGATGCATGATTTTCGAGCTCTTTTTATAAGTATGTGCTGGATATTCTGCTTTTAATTTTTTAATGAATCGATCTTCTCTAGTTTCTACAATTGTATTTGCTCTTGTGTGCTCATTTGTATTGATATACATAGTTTCCGCCTGAGCCAAAATCGTTTTCAAAATAGTTTCGAATTGTGGCAACCAAAAAACATTTTTTATACCAGATGTCTCAAATGCCCCATCTTTACTCAATTTTTCACCTTCCCAAATAGCAATGGTTGGATTCGTTTCTCGTAAAAACAACATTTCTTTATGAATTGGATTAAATGCATCCGGATAAATCACCAAAATACTTTCTTCCTGATCAACACCAGATAAATAAAAGATATCACGATGTTGCTGAAACGGCATTGTGCTGTCGGCGCTAACCGGCATAATATCGTTCGAATTAAAAACTGCAATTGAATTTGGCAACATATTCGCCACAAATTTTTCGCGATTTTTAATGAAGAGGTCATTGTTGATGCGGTGATATTTCATAAAATTTCGATTGATTAAAACTGACGCTAAGTTAAGGATTTGTATGTTTTTTTGGGCTTGCTTGAATTAAATTTTAACCGTTAATGGAATTTGTTGGTTGAGAGTTGAAAAGTTGAAAGTTGAAAGCCTGCCTGGTTGCACCAAGCAGACAGGGTTTATTGGTTTAGAGTTTAAATGGTTGAGAGATGAAGGGTTGAAACCCTGCCTGGCTGCACTAAGCAGACAGGGTTTATTATAGTGGACGGGCTAACCCCGTCCAATGGTGAAATGGTAGAAAGGTTTATAAATTGAGAGTTGAAACGTTGAAAAAATTGAGTGTTAATATAAATCATATTTACAAAACTCCTGCCTACTTCTGTCGCATGAATAGCGTTCATTTTTGTGATTTGTCTTTTTGAATTTTGAATTTCTTCCTCAACGGCTTGTAAATTCAAGATTTGTGACTATATTCGCGCTCTCAATTTTTCAAAAAAATGTCAGCAGGAATAAAAATATTTTCAGGACGAGCAACTACGGTGCTTGCTAAAAATATTGCCGATTCTTATGGTCAGGCATTAGGAAATGTAATTGTGACAGAATTCAGCGATGGCGAATTTCAACCATCATTTGAAGAAACTGTTCGTGGACAAGATGTATTTCTTATTCAGTCCACCATGCCACCAACAGAAAATCTTTTTGAATTATTGTTGATGGTAGATGCTGCGAAAAGGGCATCGGCAAATTCTATTATTGCTGTAATTCCATATTTTGGTTTTGCACGACAAGATAGAAAAGACAAACCAAGAGTTGCAATTGGAGCAAAGCTAGTTGCCAGTATGCTTGAGACAGCAGGTGTTGATCGCATCATGACAATGGATTTACACGCGGATCAAATTCAAGGATTTTTTGAAAAACCAGTTGATCATTTATACGCTTCAACTATTTTCTTACCTTATATTAAATCGCTTGACACAGGTAATTTAATAATGGCTGCGCCAGATGCAGGTGGTGCAAAACGCGCCAATTCGTATTCAAAAAAATTAAATACTGGATTAGCAATTTGTCACAAGCAACGAAAAGTAGCAAACGAAATTGCAGAGATGACAGTGATTGGAGATGTAAAAGGCAAAGATGTTATTTTGTTAGATGACATGGTTGACACAGCAGGAACATTGGCTAAGGCCGCCGATTTATTTATGAAAGAAGGAGCTACATCGGTTCGTGCATTTTGTACACATGCTGTATTATCGGGTCCTGCGTACGAACGTATACAAGATTCCGCTATAACAGAATTAGTTGTAACCGATTCTATTCCTTTGAAAAAAGCAAGCCCAAAAATTAAAGTACTTTCGGTTGCACATTTATATTCGGAAGTCATGCACAGTTTGATGAAACACGAATCCATCAGTGCGCATTTTTAACACGTATTATTAACCTGTCTGACAAAATAAAATCAGACTTAAAAACAAATAAAAATGAAAGAAGTATCATTGAGCGGTTCTCCAAGAGAGAGCGTAGGGAAAAAAGATGCTAAGGCAATCCGCGTAGGTGGACGAGTGCCTTGTGTAGTTTATGGAAGTGGTTCGCAAACCCATTTTACGGTAGCAGATTTAGAAATAGATCGTCTAATTAGGACTCCACATGTATCCATTGTAAATTTGGATATTGCTGGCAAAAAAACACAGACATTAATTCAAGCAGTTCAATTTCATCCCGTATCGGATAAAGTACATCATGTTGACTTTTTAGAATTGAATCCAACTAAGCAAGTGAAAGTTGAAATTCCAATTAAATTAAGTGGACGTTCGGTTGGGGTTCTTTCTGGAGGTAAACTTCAACAAGTATTTAGAAAATTAAAAGTTCAAGCACTTCCAAAAGATTTGCCTGATACCATCAATATTGATATTACAGACATGGGCATCGGTGCTTTTGTTCGCGTAAGTGATTTAGCAACAGATAAAATTACGCTTCTAAATGCTCCAAAAGCAGTTGTTGTTTCGGTTAAAATTGCACGTGGTGTAGTTGAACCAGTGGCAACAGCAGCAGCTCCGGTTGCAGCAGCAGCTCCAGCAGCAGGTACAGGTGTTAAAAATGCACCGGGTCAAGCAGGTGCAGCGGCTAAACCAGCAGCTAAAAAATAGTCATTAAATAAATGGCAGTTGCTTGAGCAGTTTCAGTATTTATTATTCTTAGGTTATTTATTTATTCAAAATCGTCTTTCAAAAAAGAAAGACGATTTTTTTTGGTCATGGTTTTGGTTACCCGTAAAGATCTGACCTCCCAAAATCCCTCCTCTGGAGGGATTTTGAGCTTTTCTGATATTTTGCGTGAACCTCCAACGGTTTCAGAATTACAAAATTCAATTTCACTTTTTTAATGTTTCAACCTGTTGTGTTAAGTATATCTTTAATTTAGAGGTCGACTTTCATGGTGGTTAGAAAATTCGCCAGTTCGATATTTATGAAATACTTAATTGTTGGTTTAGGAAATCCCGGAGACAAGTATGCAAATACACGTCACAACATTGGCTTTAAGGTGTTGGAAGAATTAATTAAAGAATCCGAAACCAAGTTTGAAATAGCAAAATTAGGTAATGTTGCGTATCATAAATTTAAAGGACGAACTTTGGTTTTGTTACAGCCATCAACATTCATGAACCTAAGCGGAAAGGCTGTAAATTATTGGATGCAACAAGAAAAAATTCCGCTCGAAAATGTTTTAATTGTTACCGATGATCTTGCTTTGCCACTTGGTAAGCTACGTTTAAAAAGTAAAGGCAGTGATGGTGGACATAACGGTTTAACAGATATTGCGGCAACGCTTGCAACTCAAAATTATTCGCGTCTTAGATTTGGAATAAGCAATGAATTTGCAAAAGGTAAACAAGTTGATTACGTTTTGGGCGAATGGACAACCGATGAACTTCCAATTCTAAAAGAGCGAATGAAAATTGCAACGGAAGTCATCAAATCATTTGCTACGCTGGGTGTTGACAGGACGATGAGTTTGTGGAATAATAAGTAAGTAAAGAAATTCAAAACACAAAAAATCAAATTCCACAAAAAAGATAATTGTCATCTCGAATGAAGTGAGGGGTAAACTGAGATTAAAAATTTAACCACTAAGTTCACAAAGGAGGCACAAAGTTCACAGAGAAAAAAATAAATCTTGGCGACCTTTGTGTATTTTTAATTTGTGTTCTTCTCGGTTACGAAAGATGACTTAAAATTGAATAACAAATTACCCAACCCTAGTAATCTTCGCTCCCAAATTATTCAACCTCATGTCAATGTTTTCATAACCTCGATCTATTTGTTCGATATTGTGAATGGTGCTATTTCCTTCTGCAGATAATGCCGCGATTAATAGCGAAACACCTGCCCTGATGTCCGGAGATGTCATGCTTATTCCGCGCAAAGGTGTTTCGTGATTCATACCAATTACTGCTGCGCGATGCGGATCGCACAAAATAATTTGCGCGCCCATGTCAATCAATTTATCCGTAAAAAATAATCGTGACTCAAACATTTTTTGGTGAATCAAAACAGAACCTTTTGCTTGCGTTGCAACCACTAAAACAATGCTCAATAAATCTGGCGTAAAGCCAGGCCAAGGTGCGTCTGCAACTGTTAAAATAGAACCGTCAATGAACGTATCGATTTTGTAAGATTTTTTAAAAGGAATGTATAAATCATCACCAATAAGCTCAACCGTAATTCCAAGTTTTCGAAATACGTCCGGAATAATTCCGAGGTTTTCGTGACTCACATCTTTAATTGTAATCTCCGATCGCGTCATTGCCGCAAGACCAATGAAACTACCTATTTCAATCATATCCGGTAAAATTCTATGAAAACATCCACCTAAACTTTCTACCCCATCAATCGTCAACATGTTAGATGAAATTCCAGAAATTTTTGCGCCCATGCTGTTGAGCATTTTACACAATTGTTGCAAATAGGGTTCGCACGCAGCGTTGTAAATTGTTGTTTTGCCTTTTGCGAGAACAGCCGCCATTACAATGTTTGCGGTGCCTGTCACAGAAGCTTCATCAAGGTGAATATAAGTTCCTTTTAATGCTTTTGCATCAACATTGTAGAAGAAATTTTTTGGATCGTATTCAAATTTTGCACCGAGTTTTTGAAAGCCTTCAAAATGAGTATCTAACCTTCGTCTTCCAATTTTATCTCCTCCGGGTTTAGGTATAAATGCTTTACCAAAGCGAGCCAATAAAGGACCCACAACCATGATAGAGCCACGTAAACTCGCTGCACGTTTTGCGTAATCTTCCGTTTTTAAATAGTCAAGATCTACATTTTGTGCATTAAAACTATACGTTCCTTTTTCTACTTTTTCTACCCGCACGCCCATTGCTTGCAATAGGTTGATGAGTTTATTGACATCAATAATATCTGGTAAATTACTAATGGTAATCCGTTCGGCAGTTAATAAAACAGCACTTAAAATTTGCAGTGCTTCATTTTTTGCTCCTTGCGGAGTAACCTCACCTTTCAGTGAATATCCACCTTGAATTTCAAATGCTCCCATTAATTTTGATTTCGGTTGTTGTTGTTTTTATTTCCTCCGTTATTGCCACCGCCACCATTTTTATTTTTGTTGTTGTTGTTCTTCTTTTTATTTTTATTGTTGCGATTGAATCCTGTTTTTTGTTGGCTACCGGCAACGATATTTGACTTAAGAATTTCATTAGTGTTAGGTAAAAAAGAAACATCTGTCAACACAATTTTTCCGTTGGATAAT
>Ga0105048_10005612_pt1 | contig 20255 bp, 9 predicted proteins | sample MAT05_FD_78382 | JGI IMG/M metagenome (GOLD analysis project Ga0105048, IMG submission 78382) | Freshwater microbial communities from Lake Fryxell liftoff mats and glacier meltwater in Antarctica - MAT-05 | ecosystem: Environmental > Aquatic > Freshwater > Ice > Liftoff microbial mat | place...
CACTGCGCCTCGGTGACACACTCTGTCGAGCAGACCGAACCGAACGTCACGTCGATGGCGATCCTCGATGCACACGCCTCGCCGTGCGGGTAGTCGTCCGCAGGCTCACCGACGGCCCGCGTAGGAAGCGCCGCGCCCGGCACAGCAGAAGCCGGCACAGACGAGGTGAGGACGAGGACCGCGGCGACGGCGGCAAGAGCGGAGCCCCCAGCCCACCACCACTTCTTTTGCTTCTGTGCGTCGACCATGCCGATGGCATCGCACGAGGGGGGGGGCGCAAGCGCCGGCGAGTGACATTTCTAGCCATCGATGGCGAGCCGTTCGCCATCAATGGCGAACCGCGCAGCGACGCGGGAGACCGCGAACGCGGCTCCTTTAAGGGATGAACGGCAACCAGCGGCGGTAGGCGACGCGGAAGGTGTCGCCTTCCGGGGGGGCCGCGTCGCCGAAGAAGACGATCGCGTTGGACGCGCTCTCGTAATCGAAGCCATTTTGACGGCCGCGCGCCGTGAGCCCGACCTCGCGCTGGACCTCGAGCGAGCCCGAGATCGGGATCTGCGACAGCCGGGTCTGCGAGGCCGCGCCCGCCGCCGCGATCAAGATCTGCTCGATCGGTCGGGTCAGGTCCTCGGCGCAGATCGAGGCCGAGCCACCGCCCATCGCCTCGACCAGCTGGATGTACGTCTCGCCGACCCGCGCCACGCCGCGCCCGACCGCCTGGCAGCCGCGCGGGCGCGGACCGACGATCGCGAAGGGCAGCGCGTTGAGCGCGCGCAGCGCCGTCACGTACTGCGGGATCGTGCGCAGGTTCGACGACTCTTCGTCGGTGTACAGGACCACCACCGGGATCGCATCCGACCGCAGCTTCGCCTCGGTGTCGGTCGCGGTCGCCGCGCGCTCCAGCGCCCGCACCGCGTACTCGATGCCCTGCTCGTTGCCGTTGCCGTTGATGCCGACGCGGACGCGATCCTTGAACGTGTCGAGGTCGGTCGTGAACCCGCCGCCGCGCAGCGCCTCGCCGTCGGTGGTCACCACCGCGAGGCGGAAGTCGATGCGCGAGCGCGAGAGCGCGGCGAAGAACGTGTCCGCCGCCAGCGCCAGCGCGCGCTGCTCTTCCTGCATCGAGGCGGAGTTGTCGACCACCCAGAGGAAGTCGACCTTCAGCGCCGTCGCGGTCGAGGTGTCGCACTCCAGGCCCACGGTGCCGCCCGGTGGCCCGAGGTGAGTTCCGTTGGTGAGGTCGTTCATGACCGTCGCGGCCGACGACGTGGCAGCCTCGGGCACCAGCGCGAGCATCACGTCCGCCGCAGTGGTCCCGGTCGAGACGTCGACGTAGGCCGCGAGCGTGACCGTGCGCTGCGGGAGCTCGCCGACGATCGACGGCAGCCCCGAGACGTTGGCCAGCGGCACACCGAGGACGTTGGCGAGCAGGCCATCGCGCATGCGCGAGACGAGGATGTCGTTCGGCATGGTGATGGTGCGCAGCGTGCGCGCGCCGATGTTGATGTCGCGCAAGAACACCGTCTTCAGCGACTCGTCGACGCGGCTCGCGACGCCGACGACGCCGGGGATCAGGCCGCGCATCGCCGGATCGAGCACCGAATCGATGATCTTGCCGCCGGCGCCCGGATCGTTGCGATCGAAGGTCGCATCGAGCGTCCGCCGCACGAAGAAGCCGCGCAGGCCGAGCGCCTCGTCGTCGAGCGCGAAGCCCTGGACGCCGCCGAGCGCGGTGGTGGTGATCGAGCGGTGGATCGCAAACGGATAGTCGCGCGCCGGCGAGTCGATGATGCGCGTCGAATCCTCGTCGTCGAGCCGGCAAGGGCCCTGGTTGATCGGCCCGAGATCGGTCACGCCGACGTCGCGGGAATCGGCGTCGGGCGCCGCCGCGGCGTCGAGGCCGCGCGCGTCGCCCGACAGCACCCGATCGGCTGCCACCGCCGCGTCATCGCCGCCCGCGCCCACCTGGATCTCGGTGCACCCGGTGACCAGCGCGAGCAGCAGCGCGGCCGCGCGCGGTCCAAGCAGCACCGCCAGGCGTCGCCGCCCTCGAAGCAGGAACAACCCGAGCCCGACGATCACCAGCCACGGCGGGCCGCGATCCGAGGAGACCGGCGCCACTGCGCGGCAGCCGCACTCGACCTTCGCGATGCGCTCGAGCTCGCTCTGGCCGGCGTCCGGCGCGGCGCCGGTGTCGACCACCGCGGACATCGCCGCGTCCGCGCGCGGATCCACGCCCGCGTCGGTGACCGGCGGGAGCCCGGTGTCCGGTCGAACGCCCGCGTCGATGTTGGTGCAGAGGTTCTCGCGCGTGATGCGATCGAGATCCACGCTTCCGTTGCAGTCGTTGTCGATGCCGTCGCAGATCTCGGTGCCGCCTGGCTTCACCGACGCGTTGGTGTCGTCGCAGTCGCCATCGCAGTCCTGGATGCCGTCGTTGTCGACGTCGTTGCACGACTGGCACACCGAGCGGCCGCGGGTGTCGCGATCGAACACGCCGTCGCAGTCGTTGTCGATGCCGTCGCAGATCTCCACGATCTGCGGCCCGATGCGGGCGTCGTTCGGCTTGCAGTCGCCGCAGAGGAAGCTGAAGCCGTCGCCGTCCGGGTCGTCGCTGCCCTCGTCGATGTTGCCATCGCAGTTGTTGTCGATCAGGTCGGCCTTCTCGCGGGCGAACGGTCCGATCAGCGGATCCATGTCGTTGCAGTCACCGAAGCAGGTCGCGAACGAGTCGCGATCGAGGTCGAAGCCCTCGTCGACCTGGTTGTTGCAGTCGTTGTCCTGGCCGTCGCAGATCTCGGGGTGGCCGCGGAAGACCGCGGTGTTGAAGTCGTTGCAGTCGCCGCCACAGGTCGTGACGCCGTCGCCGTCCTCGTCGACGTCCGGATCGACCAGCCCGTCGCAGTCGTCATCGATACCGTTGGCGCAGATCTCCCGGCGGAACGGGTTCCGGTTGCGATCGTTGTCGTCGCAGTCGCCCGCGCAGGTGGTGGCGAAGTCGCCGTCCACGTCGAAGCCCTCGTCGGTCTGGCCGTTGCAGTCGTTGTCGAAGTTGTCACAGACCTCGACCGCGCCCGGGTGGATCTGCGTGAAGCGATCGTCGCAATCGCCGTCGCAGGTCGTGAAGCCGTCGCCGTCCTCATCGACGTTCTCGTCGACCGCGCCGTCGCAGTCGTTGTCCAGCGCGTCGCCGCAGATCTCGGCGGCGCCCGGGTTGAAGCGCGCGTTGCGATCATCGCAGTCGCCGTCGCAGTTCGTGAACCCGTCGGCGTCGAAGTCGTGGCAAGCGCCCTGCGAGCACACGGTGCCGCCGAAGCCGTCCTCGTCGACGTCGGTGTCGCAGTCGTTGTCGTCGCAGTCGCAGCGCTCGACCAGGCCGGGGCGCTTGAACGCGTTGGTGTCGTCACAGTCGCCGGCGCAGGTCGTCACGCCGTCGCGATCGGCGTCGAAGTCCTCGTCGGAGTCGCCGTCGCAGTCGTTGTCGAAGGTGTCGCAAAGCTCCGCGACCGGGACGACCTCGCCGACGCACGTGCCGGCGGTGCCGTTCACGCAGATGCCCATACCGGGGTGACAGAGGCCGACCGTCGCCGTGCCGACCGGGCCGCTGTAGCAGGCGGTCATGTTGCCATCGACGGTCATGTCGCAGTCGTCATCGCGGTTGTTGCAGAGCTCGATCGCGTCCGGGTTGACGGCGGCGTTGGTGTCGTCGCAGTCGCCGTTGCAGGTGGTGAACCCGTCGGCGTCCATGTCGAAGCCTTCGTCGGTCTCGCCGTCGCAGTCGTTGTCGATGCCGTCGCAGATGTCGCTGGCGGCCGGGACGACCTCCATACCGCAGGTCATGCTGTAGCCGGCGGCCCCGATGCAGACGGCAAAACCAGCGCGACACGGGCCGATGCCCTCGGTGCCGACCGGGCCGCTGTAGCAGGCCTGGCGCAGGTTCTCGTCGGTCATCAGGTCGCAGTCGTTGTCGAGGCCGTCGCAGACCTCGGTGCCGCCGGGGCGGACCATCGCGTTCATGTCGTTGCAGTCGGGCGTGGCGGCGCAGCTGGTGACGCCGTCCATGTCGACATCGAAGTCCTCGTCGGTGCGGGTGTCGCAGTCGTCATCGGCGCGATCGCACATCTCGACGCGCGGGATCGTCTCGCCGACGCAGGTCCCGTTGAACGTGCCCATCATGCAGCTCACGTTGCCGGAGCGGCAGGTGCCGACGCCGTTGGTGCCCATCGGACCGCTGTAGCAAGCGCGCGTGAGCGGCTGGCCCTGCGCGTTGCGCTCGTCGGTCAGCAGGTCGCAGTCGTTGTCGAGGCCGTCGCAGACCTCCGGGTTGCCGGGGAAGCGGCGGTTGTTGTTGTCGTCGCAGTCGGGGGTCGGCGACATGCAGCTGGTGAACATGTCGCGATCAACGTCGAAGTCCTCGTCGACGCTCCGGTCGCAGTCGTCGTCGAGGCTATCGCACATCTCGGCGCGCGGGACGACCTCGCCCACGCAGGCGCCGTTGAAGTTGCCCATCGCGCAGTCGACGTTGCCGCCGCGGCAGGTGCCGACGCCGTTGGTGCCGGCCGGGCCGCGGTAGCAGGCCTGGCGCAGCGGGTTGCCGGCGGCGTCGCGCTCGTCGGTGAACGCGTCGCAGTCGTTGTCGATGCCGTCGCAGGTCTCGGGGTTGCCGGGGAAGCGACGGTTGTTCATGTCGTCGCAGTCGGGGTTCGGGCCGCAGGCGCGGAACCCGTCGCCGTCCATGTCCGGGAAGTCCTCGTCGATCATGTTGTCGCAGTCGTCGTCGATGCCGTTACATGCCTCGGGTGCGCCCGGGAAGATCTGGTTGTTGTTGTCGTTGCAGTCGCCGCCGCAGGTCGTCACGCCGTCGCCGTCGTTGTCGAAGTTCTCGTCGATGATGTTGTCGCAGTCGTTGTCGATGCCGTCGCAGATCTCGGCGTTGCCGGGGTAGCGCGCGGGGTTGTTGTCGTCGCAGTCGCCGAGGCAGGCGGGCACCGGATCGTTGTCGACGTTGGGGAAGCCGTTGAAGCCGCTGCCGTCGCAGTCCTGATCGGGCGCGTCGCACATCTCGGCGCTGGGCGTGACCTCGCCGTTGCACGCGCCAAACGAGCTGCCGGTGCAGGCCTGGTTGCCGCCGCGACAGAGCCCGCGGCCCTGCGTTCCGGCCGGGCCGGTGTAGCAGGCGCGCGTGAGGGAGGTGTCGAGCGTGGCCGCGTTACAGTCGTTGTCGACGCCGTCGCAGACCTCGGGGCGGCCGGGCGCGCGCATGGCGTTGTTGTCGTCGCAGTCGGTGCAGGCGTTCGTGCCGTCGCCATCGGCGTCGGGCTGGCCGTTGGTCGGGTTGCCGTCGCAGTCGCGATCGGCCGCGTCGCAGGTCTCGGTCTCCGGGAGGATCTCGCCGGTGCACATGCCGAAGCCACCGGCGCCCTGACAGGCGCGCGATCCGGCGCGACAGATGCCGCGGCCCGCGGTGCCGGCCGGGCCGCTGTAGCAGCTCTGGGTCAGCGCGGAGTCGAGCGTCGCAGCGTTGCAGTCGTTGTCGATGCCGTCGCAGAGCTCGGGGCGGCCCGGGGCGCGCAGGTTGTTGTTGTCGTCGCAGTCGGTGCAGATCGTGGCGCCGTCGCCGTCGGCGTCGGGCTGGCCGTTGACCGGGTTGCCGTCGCAGTCGCGATCGGCCGCGTCGCAGGTCTCGGGCTGCGGCAAGATCTCGCCGACGCACATCCCGTAGCCCGCGGCGCCCTGGCAGGTGCGCGTGCCGCCGCGACAGAGGCCGCGGCCGTTGGTGCCGGCCGGGCCGCTGTAGCAAGCCTGGGTGAGCGCGCCGTCCATCGTGGCGGCGTTGCAGTCGTTGTCGACGCCGTCGCAGACCTCGGGGCGTCCCGGGGTGCGCATCGCGTTGGCGTCGTCGCAGTCGGTGCAGATCGTGGCGCCGTCGCCGTCGGCGTCGGGCTGGCCGTTGACCGGGTTGCCGTCGCAGTCGCGATCGGCCGCGTCACAGGTCTCGGGCTGCGGCGTCACTTGCCCGACGCACATGCCGAAGCCCGCTGCGCCCTGACAGGTCTGCGTGCCGCCGTGACACAAGCCGCGGTTGTTCGTGCCCGCCGGTCCTGTGTAACAAGCCCGCGTGATCGCCGAGTCGAGCGTCGCCGCGCTGCAGTCGTTGTCGAGGCCGTCGCAGACCTCGGGGTTGCCTTGGAAGCGCTGCGCGTTGGCGTCGTCGCAGTCGCCCTGGCAGACGTTCTGGCCATCGCCGTCGCCGTCGGGCGGGTTGTCGTTGATGGTGTCGCAGTTGTTGTCGAGGCCGTCGCAGAGCTCGGGCGCGCCAGGATAGATGACGTTCCTCGTGTCGTCGCAGTCTCCCGCCAGGCAGGAGAACGAATCGCCATCGCGATCTTGATCGTCACATTGCGCCCAGGCGGGCGCGGCAAAGGCGGCGAGCGCGAGGCTCACCAGTACACAATTCAAGAAGCTGCGAATCACAGCATCACCCCCACGCCGATCTCGAGGTCGACGTTCGAATCCTGGAACTCAGTACCGAGATCACCGCTCTGTCGGGCCCAGCGAACGGTGGCGCGCGCGAGAAAGCGCTGGTCGAACACCAGCTCCGGACCCACCGAGAGGTCGAAGCCCAGGTCGACGCTACTCCCGGTCGGGATGCGCAGCGCGCCCGCGGCCGCGATGTCGAAGCCTACACCCCCCTCGACGATGGTCTGCCGGACCCCGAGGCCCGCGCGAATCACTCCGTACCGCACCGAGAGGGCGTCGGCCTTGGGATCGATCTCGAAGCGCAGCATCTCCCAGCCGACCAGCGGACCGGCGGCGAATCCACCGCCCAGCGTGTAGCGATACGCGGCTTCCAGCGCGAAGCGATCGGCGTCGACCGACAGCTTCTCGTCGTCGAGCACCACGCGCGCGAGGCGGCGGACGTAGCCCGCGGTGAGATCCAGCGCGTGCGGCTCGCCGATCCAGGAGCCGATGCGCAGCGCCGCTTCGCCGCCGATCGACAGCACCGCGGCGTCACCGACCTCGAGCCCGGGCGACGGCGAGAGGGTGCGGAGGTTGAGACCAGTGGCGATCAAGACGCGCACACGCGGAGGCGCGGCGACGACGGCGCGGGGCGCCTCGCGGGCCTTCTCGACGGCGAGATCGGCGTCGATCAACGGCTCCGGCTGCGCCTGCGCGGCTACTTTCGGCGGCTCGGGGGCCTTGGGCGGATCGGTGGCCCGCCAGAACGCGGCCCAGGCGGGCGTGAAGTCACTGGCGAAATAGCTCTTCGGATCGACCGTGATCACCGACGAGCCCAGCTCGCGCGCCTCGCCGTCCTTGGTGCGTAGCGTGAGCTTCCAGCCGCCCTTCTTGTCGATCACCAGCTCGGTGGTCATCACCGCCACGCACTCGAGCGCCGCGGTCTTGACGCTCGCCGCGGTGGCGAGCTCGAGCACCTGTCGCGTCGCGTGCGTAGGACGAGACGCGCGCGCGGCCTCGGCCATCACGCCGGAGAGCTTTTGCTTGGCGTCTCTCTTCAGGGCGAGCGCGGGAGGTGCCCAGCAGATGGGATCGTCTTCGGCGATCGCGGGGGCGGCCAGGCTCAACGAGACGGCGACGACGACGAGGGCGATGACGAGAAGCTCTGCGCGCACGTCCGAAGCGTAGGTCTGTGCTGTCCCGCACACAAGCGGACTATCCCACCGTGGCTACTCGGTTTCTCCCTTCGGTCTTGGCGCGGTAGAGCGCCTCGTCGACCGCATGGAGCAATTCGGGAATGCTGCCCGCGTCGCCGGGCGCGGTGGCGACTCCGCACGAGACGGTGACGCGCGCGAGCGGCTGCTCGAAGCCGCGATCGAAGTCGGCCTGCTCGATCGATCGCCGCAGCTTCTCCGCGACCTGCAGCGCCTGGGCGGAGTCGGTGCGGGGCAACAGGACGAGGAACGACTGGCCGGTGTAGCGACCGATCTCGTCGGCCGCGCGGAGCGACGCGCCGAGCAGGTGCGCCACCCGACGCAGCACGTCATCGGCCTGCAAATGCCCGTGGGTCTGGTTGTAGAGATCGAAGTGATCGACGTCGATCAGCACCACGCTCAGCGCGTCGCCGTGGCGCTCGCGGGCCAGCCACTCGGTGTTGATCTTGGTCTCGAGCGCGCCGCGATTGGCGAGCCCGGTGAGGCCGTCGGTGCGGGTGAGGGCCAGAGTCTTGCGGTAGCGCTGGGCGTTGGCGAGGGCCAGCGCCGCCTGCTGTCCGGTCGCGACGAGCAGCTCCCGGCGCCCCGCGTCGAACGCGTCGATCTGCGGGGACGAGAAGTTGAGCGTGCCGAGCACCTGCTCCTGGTACGTGACCGGCACGCAGAACAGCGATCCGCGGTCGCCGGCGCTCGTGCGGAAGGAGATCTTGCGCGGATCGGACGCCAGATCCGGCACGTAGATCGGCGCCTTTTGCGCCGCCGCTTCCGCGCTCACCGAGCCCTCCAGCTTGAAGCTCCGGGCCGCGTCGGCCACCGCATCCGCGGGGAACCCGCGCGCCCCGTGCACCCGCGCGAAGCCGCCGTCCTCGAACAGCAGCACCGCGAACTCGGGCACGCCGAGCTGTGAAACGACCAGATCGGCGAGGCGCTCCAGCACCGGATCGGGATCGAGATCGCGCGCCAGCTCGCGGCCCAGCGCGTAGAGGAAGCTCAGCTGCTCGACCCGCTCCTCGAGGAGGAGGGTCTTCTTCGCCAGCTCGGCCTTGAGCTCGAGCTCGGCGCGCACGCCGCGCATCTCGCGATCGCTGTCGATGCGCTCGACGCGGAGGTCGGTGATCTTCGCGACCAGCGTGTTGAACGAGGACGCCAGCACGCCGATCTCGTCGCGCGACTGCACCTCGGCGCGCGCGAAGTAGTCGCCCTCCTCGACCCGGGCCATGGTCTGGGCCAGCGCGCTGAGCGGCTCGATCACCGTGCGCTGGGTCAGAAAAAGCACCAGGAACGTGAGCGCGGCGATGCCCAGCAAGAGCGCGATCGTCGCGACCGTCTCGACGTCCACCCGCCCGCCCGCGAAGCGCCGCTCGTCGGCCGCGAGGGCGAGGCCGCCGATCGGGTCGGCGCTCTGGTTGTGGCAGGGCAAGCAGGAGGCCCGCTTGAAGAGCGGGATCACGCGATGGGTCGGCGGGAGGGCCGGCAGATCGGCGCTCGACCCCACCACCCGCTCACGGACCTGGGCGTCGACGGTGCGCCCCACCCGATCGGCCCGCGTGGACCAGCGGATCGTGCCGGTGTGATCGAACACCTCCATGTCGATGGAGCGCGCTTCGGGGGCCAGCTCGGCGGCGATCTCGTTGATCGCGTGCCCGCCGAGGCGCGCGTCGTAGTGGGTGAACGAGCTGGCGATCGCCGCGGCCATCGCCTCGAGGACCTGGGTCAGGGTCGCGTCGTGCACGTCCCCCGTCCGCTGGAACATCCAGGAGAGCCCGCCCCCTCCGATCAGCGTGATGGCGAGCCCGACCGCCAGCCCCAGGCGGCGGCCGATGCGGCTCTGGAATAGTCGGACCAAGCGCGGGCGAAAGGTACCAAAGAAACTCTTGATCCCAAAATTTGGCTGTTTCACATGATCGTGACACGTTCCACGAGCAGCGCGTGCGGATGTTCCTCCCTCTACTGGCGGTCCTGGCCGCCCTCCTCCCTCGCGCGGCTCGCGCCGAAGAAGAGGTGCGCATCGCCATCGTGGCGGGCAAAGCGAAGGTGCGGGTCGCCGCGACCAAGCTCGCGGTCTACGACGGCGACAGCGGCGATCGCGTGTACTGGTCCGAGGATGGCACGGCCGACGTGCGGGCCACGCCCACCGGCGTCGAGATCGAGGGCAAGGCCCGCGGTCGGCGTTTGATCGTCGAGGGCGAACCCGGCGTGCGCGTCGAGGGCCGCCTCTACCTCGGCCGCATCGCGGTGGAGCGCGAGGCCGGCGGGAAGACCGTCATCGCGATCAACCGCCTGCCGCTCGAGACGTACCTGCTCGGCATCGTCGGCAGCGAGATGAGCCCCGAGTGGCCGGCCGAGGCGCTCAAGGCCCAGGCCGTCGCCGCGCGCACCTACGCGCTCCAGCGCCGCATGATGATGCGCGCCGCCGACAAGCCGTACGACCTCGAGTCGACCGTCCTCTCGCAGGTCTACGAGGGCGCCGAGCGCATCCGCCCTACGGTCGTCGCGGCCGTGGTGGCCACGCGCGGCGAGGTCATCTCGTACAAACACCGGCTGGCGGAGGCGCTGTTCCACTCGACGTGCGGCGGCACCACCGTGTCGGCGCGCGAGGCGTTCGGCAACAGCGTCCCCTATCTGGTCCCGCAGAAGTGCAAGTGGTGCAACCAGTCCAACAAGTACCGCTGGTCGCTCGCGCTGACGCTCGACAAGGTCACGAAGGCCCTGCGCGCTTCGAAGCTCATCGGTCCGAAGGCCACGGTGGACGCGCTCTCGCGCAAGGATCCCAGCGGTCCGGTGCTCGTCACGATCGGGAAGAAGCAGGAGAAGCTGAGCGCGAAGGCGGTGCGCGCGTCGCTCGGCTACATGGTGGTACTGTCGGATCGCTTCACTGCGACGTCGGGCAAGAAGGACACCGCGCTCGAGGGGATGGGCTTCGGCCACGGCGTCGGGATGTGCCAGTGGGGCGCCAAGGGCCTGTCCGACCGCGGCATGTCGCACAAGGAGATCCTCGAGCACTACTACTCGGGCGCCGAAGTAAAACGCATCTACTGATGAGCCTCGCGGACTACGACTTCGATCTCCCCGACGATCGCATCGCGCGCTTCCCGGCCGACCGCCGTGACGAGAGCCGCCTGCTGGTGATCGATCGCCAGAGCGGCCAGCGGACGCACGCTCGGTTCTCGGATCTGCCTTCTTTTCTCGATCCATCATGGGCTCTGATCATGAACGACGCGCGCGTCTTGCCCGCGCGGCTGCGCGGCACCAAGCAGGGCAGCGGCGGCAAGGTCGAGGTGCTGCTGGTCGAGGAGGTCGGTGGTCCGCGCCGCTGGCGGGCGATGGTCGCGTCCTCGAAGCCGCTCAAGGTCGGCGGCGTGATCGCGCTCGGCGACGAGACGGCGCGCGTCGTGGAGGTCGAGGGCGAAGGGTTCGTGGTGCTCGAGCTGTCGATCGACGGCGGTTCGATGGCCTCCGCGAGCGGCGAGCTCCCGCTGCCGCCGTACATGGGCCGGGCCGCGTCGGAGCTCGATCTGGAGCGCTACCAGACGGTGTACGCCGATCCTCTGCGCGCGCGATCGGTCGCCGCGCCCACCGCCGGGCTGCACTTCACGCCGGAGGTCCTGGCTGCGCTCGATGCCCGCGGGATCCGCCGCATGACGATCACGCTCGATGTCGGGCCGGGCACGTTCCTCCCGGTACGCGCCGCGCGGATCGAGGATCACGTGATGCACCAGGAGCGCTATCTGATCTCGCCCGCGTGCGCCGAGCTGGTGCGCGAGGCTTCGACGATCGTCGCGGTAGGCACGACCAGCGTGCGCGCGCTGGAGTCGGCCGCGATCGCCGGGGATGGCGTGGTCCGCACGGGCCCGGGCGCCACGCGGCTGTTCATGCGGCCGCCGGTCGAGCCGCAGGTCGTCGATCACCTGATCACCAACTTCCACCTGCCCCGCTCGACCTTGCTCATGCTGGTGGCCACGTTCCTCGGCCGCGAGCTGACGCTCGACGTGTACCGGGACGCGATCACACGCGGATATCGCTTCTACTCGTACGGCGACGCGATGCTCATTCGATGATAGAGCCGCACCCATGACGCCCGAAGGCGCCAAGCTTCCCCCGCCCACTGGCTTTCGACTGTGGACCCAGCGCGTCGAGGACGGCGCGATCAACGCGGTCCTGTTGATCATGGTGGCGCTGCCGATCTTGGAGGTCGTGCTGCGCCTGGTGCGCGGTGAGGGCTTCCAGGGATCAGCCGCGATCGTCCAGCACCTCACGCTGTGGGCGGCGTTCATCGGAGCGCTCCTGGCCACGCGCGAGCGGGCCCACCTCGGCCTCTCGACCTCGGAGCTGATCCCCGAGGGGAAGCTGCGCAACGGCGCGCAGATCTTCTCGCACACCGTCGCGGCGAGCGTCACCGCGGTGCTCACCTACGCGAGCATCGAGCTGGTGAAGGCCGACATGGCCTCGAGCCAGCGCGTCTTCGCCGACGTGCCGATGTGGTGGATCGAGCTGATCATGCCGATCACGCTCGCGCTCATGACGGTGCGCTGGATATCGCGCGCCTCGACGGACTGGCTCGGCCGCGGTCTCGCGCTCGCCGGCGTGATCGTCGCGCTCTCGCTCGGCCAGATCGAGGAGCCGAGCGGCGCGCTGACCCTGGCGATCACGCTGGTGATCTTCGCCGCGCTGCTGGCCGGCGCGCCGATCTACGTCGCCATGGGCGGCCTCGCCTGCGCGCTGTTCTACGGGGATCAGACCCCGGTGGCGGCCGTTCCGACCGAGACGCTGCGCCTGGTGATCTCGCCGACGCTGCCCGCGATCCCGCTGCTCACCATCGCCGGCTACGTGCTCGGTGAGGGCGGTGCGGCGAAGCGCCTGGTCGACGTCTGCCGCGCGTGCTTCGGCTGGTTCCCCGGCGGCCTCGCGATCGTGGTGTGCGTCGTCTGCGCGATGTTCACCGCGTTCACCGGCGGCTCCGGCGTCACCATCCTCGCGCTCGGCGGCCTGGTGTACCCGATCCTCGTCTCCGAGAAGTACCCGGAGAGCTTCTCGCTGGGCCTCGTGACCGCGTCGGGCTCGCTCGGCCTGCTCTTCCCGCCGTCCTTGCCGGTCATCCTCTACAGCATCGTCGCGAACATCCCCGATCTGAACGCGCTGTTCATCGCCGGCCTCTTCCCCGGGATCCTGATGATCGTGCTCGTCTGCGCCTACGGCGTGTTCATCGGCGTGAAGAACAAGACGCCGAAGACGCCGTTCCGCTTCATCGAAGCGCGCCGCGCGATGTGGGTCGCGAAGTGGGAGCTCGCGCTGCCGATCCTGGTGGCCGGCGCGATCATCGGCGGCTGGGCCACCATCGTGGAGTCGGCGGCGCTCGCCTGCGCGTACGCGATCATCGTCGAGGTGGTGGTGTTCAAGGACATCCCGCTGCGCGACCTGCCGAAGACCATCGTCCGCGGCGCGACGCTGGTCGGCGCGGTGCTGATCGTGCTCGGCGTGGCGCTCGGCCTCACCAGCTACCTCGTCGACGCCGACGTGCCGACCCACGTCATCGCCTGGGTGAAGGCGCACATCGAGTCGCGCGTGATGTTCCTGCTGGTGCTCAACGTGCTGCTCCTGGTGCTGGGCAGCGTGCTGGAGATCTACTCGGCGATCGTCGTGCTCGCGCCGCTGATCGTCCCGCTCGGCGTCGCGTACGAGGTGAACGCGATCCACCTCGCGATCGTGTTCCTCGCCAACCTCGAGCTGGGGTTCCTGTTCCCGCCGGTAGGCCTGAACCTGTTCCTCTCGTCGTCCCGCTTCAAGAAGCCGCTGCCGCAGGTCTACAAGGACGCCTTCCCGTTCCTCTTGATCATGGCGGTCGGCGTGTTGCTGGTGACCTACGTGCCGGCGATGACGATCGGCGTCCTGCCGTTCTTCGGCATCGACCCCGGTCCGTTCAAGTAGTAAGTAACCCCGATGATCGGCAGGGTCCCTTACTGCGCAGCACTCCTTCTTTCGTGGGCCGCGCGTGAGGCCGCAGCGGATCCGTTCCTCCAGTTCGAGCTCCTCGGCGGGCACGTCGAGATCCCCATCCTCGCCGCGGTCCGCGGTGAAGGCGTCAGCAGCTTCCCGGTCGATGCCGAGGGGCACCCGTTCCAGTCGGGCCTCGCCGCTTCCCCGGTGCTGCGCCTGGGGCTCCGGCTCACGCTGCCGGACGCGTTCGCGGAGCACGTCGGCGTGTTCGCAGAGTACGAGCAAGATCTCCCCACCGGTACCTGGAGCGGCGACGCGCCGATCGCCGGCGAGGGGCTCCCCAACTCCCGCGCGCTCGAAACGCAGCTCCGCAAGGCCTGGGGCCGCTTCTCGCTCGGCTACTTCCACGTCGGCGGCGGCCTGATGACCAGCCACTGGGGCCTCGGCCTGGTCGCCAACGACGGCGCGCACGGCTGGGAGCCGGGCTCGGCGCGCTTCCTCGATCCGCGCAACGGCGACCTCGTGCTGCGCGGCTTCCTCGCGACGGGACCGCTCACCGACGCGAAGCTGATGGTCTCGCTGTCGATCGACAAGGTCCGTCAGGACGACGCGCTCATCGAGGGCGACGACGCGTTCCAGCTCTCCGGTTCGGTGCTGGTGGGCCACGATCGCCCCACGCAGGCGGGCCTCCTCTTCGTGCACCGACGCCAGACCGCCGCCGACGGGCGGTTCCTCCACGCGAGCCTGATCGATCTCACCGGGCGCGCCGTGACCGAGCTCGGAGACGCAAAGCTGACGCTGGAGGCGGAGGCGGTCATCACCCTCGGCGACACCGACCTCGGCGCCTCCCCCGAGCTCCCGGTCCGCGATCTGCTCCAGCTCGGCGCCGCGCTGCGCGCCGCGGTCGCGTTCACCCAGTTCGGTGGCGTCCTCGACGTGGTCTACGCCTCCGGTGAGCCGGACACGTACGACGTGCGGGCCACCGGCTTTCACGCCGACTCGAACTTCGAGACCGGCCTGCTGCTCTTTCGCTACGTGCAGGCGGCGCACACCGGGCGCGGACACGGGACCGCCGCCGATCCGCAGCTCGTCGGCGCGCCGCCCGCAGGCATCGAGCGGTGGCCCACGCGAGGCGGTCTCACCAACACGCTGCTGTTCTTCCCCAGGCTGTGGGTCCGGCCGCTCGCCGACCTCGAAGCTTACGGCGGCGTCCTCGTCGCGCTCGCGCCGGAGACCAACATCGACCCCTTCAACACCAACGTCGGCGGAGGAACCCTTCGCAACGCGCTCGATCAGAGCCCGGGCGGGTACTGGGGCACCGAGGTCGACGTAGGCCTTCGTTATCAGCTCGACCTCGATCCCGCCCGGGTCTCGCTCGGCGCCGAGGGCGGCGTGCTCTTCCCGGGCTCGGCCCTCGGCGACACCAGCGCGATCTATGGCGGGCGCGTCCTGATCGGAGTCCAGCTGTGAGGGTCTTCTGTCTGCTCACGCTCGCGCTCGCGAGCTGCTTCTCGGACCCACCGACGTACCTCGCGCTCGCCGAGCCAGGCCCCGGTCCGGTCGTCAGCTTCGACATCTATCACCGCCCGTTCGCCGACATCCCGCTGCCGAACGACTTCGCCACGCGCTTCGATCCCAGCTCCCCCACCAAGCGTCGCCTCAACGCCAGCATCCTCGCCGGCCCCACGCGCTGGGAGCAGGCCACGCGCGCCGAGCTGGATCGACTCTCGGGCTGGGGCACCTTGGCCCCGATCACCGTCAGCTTCTCGGCCCCGATCGACCCCGCGATCATCCTCGCGCGCCACGGCAACGACCTCTTCGACACGTCCGATGACGCGGTGCTGGTGCTCGACGTGTCGCCGAACTCGGCCGGTCTTTGTGAGGCGGCCCCGCTCGATCTCGGCACGGGAAACTATCCCCAGATCCTCGCCGAGCCGAAGATATACGACGCCGACCCGCGCGCCGACCTCGAGACCCTGACCATCGAGACGACCGAGGAGGACGTCAACGGGAACGGCCTGCTCGATCCCGGCGAAGACGCCGACATGGACGGCGTCCTCGATCATCCCAACACGCTCGACGGGACGCCCGGCGGAACGCGCCTCGAGTTCTACGAGCGCGAGTCGCGCACGCTGATCATGAAACCGGTCATGCCCCTGCGCGACGGCACGACCTACGCGGTGGTGATCACCAAGCGCCTGACCTCGCCGGCCGGCGACCCGGTGCGCTCGCCGTTCGAAGGGATCCATCAGGCGGCGCAGCTCCCGGCGCTGAAGGACCTCCCCGACTGCCTCGCGCGCCACGGGCTCACCGTCGCCGACGTGAGCTTCACCTGGTCGTTCACCACGCAGGACATCCGCGACGACTATCGACGCGTGCGCGACGGGCTCTACGGTCTCGGCTCGCTCGCCCATCTCGCCACCGACTTCCCCGCGACGCCGTCGCGGCTCGACGACGTGCGCGACCGCGGGGCGGACGTGACGAATCGCAAGCTCGTCCCGATGACCACGTTCATCCCGCTCGCGCTCCAGATCCTGCAGATCACCGGCGTGACGTCGACGCAGGCGGCGGTGTTCGAGGCGACCATGAACAAGGTCGACTTCGTCGTCGCCGGCGCCATCGCCTCGCCGCAGTTCTATCCGCGCAACGGCCCCGACGGCGCCCCGCTTCCGCTCTACGATCAGGTGTGGAACCTCGAAGCGCCGCCGCGATCCGAGGACGTGTCGTTCTGGCTGTTCGTCCCCAAGGGTCGCAGCGGACCGGCGCCGGTCGCGGTCTTCGTCCACGGCCACGGCGGCAGCAAGCTCGACGCTCTGCCCTTCGCGGGCGCGATGGCCAGCTACGGCATCGCCACCCTGTCCATCGACGGCCCGGGCCACGCGGCCGCGGCGCCCCCCATCCTCGCAGAGATCATTCGCGGGCTCTTCAGGGACGGCGGCGTGCTCGGCCTCGCCGAGGCGATCCTGGGGGGCCGCGCGCTCGACTGGAACGGCGACGGCATCACCGACCCGGGCGACGACTTCTGGACCGCGTACGTGTTCCACACGCGCGACAACGTGCGCCAGACCGCCGTCGACACGATGCAGGTGGTCCGCATGCTGCGCGGCTTCGACGGCAAGGCCCGCTGGAGCTTCGATCCCACCGGCTCGGGCAGCGACGGGCTCGCCGGTGACTTCGACGGCGACGGGGTGGTCGACGTGGGCGGCGCCGCGCCGCTGCACCTGATGGGCGGCTCGCTCGGCGGCATCACCGGCGGCGTCATCGCGGGCGTCGAGCCGCAGTTCGACACCGCGATCTCCATCGTCCCGGGCGGGATGCTGAGCGAGATCGGCACCCGCTCCACGCTGAGCGGCGTCAGGAACGCGATGATCCTGCGGGCGCTCGGACCGATGTTCTACGCCGATCAAGGGCACCTGATGCTGCGCGTGAACCAGGGCCACACCGAGTCGGTGGCGCTGACGGTCCACGACCTCCCCGCGCTGACCCCGCAGGACACGGTGGTCGTCGAGAACCTCGAGACCGGCGAGTATCGCTGCGCGGCCGTGCAACCGTCGGGCACCTTCCGCGTCGCCGTCTCCAGCGACGCGAAGGATCGGCTGGTGCTGCGCGTCTACCGCGGGATCCTCGCGCCACGGACGCCCGAGGGCTGCGCCCGCCCCGCCGAGGCCCCCATCCTCGAGATCGACACGTTCGGCACCGAGGTGACCTGGGGCGGCAAGACGTTCGCCGCCGGCTCACCGCTGATCTCGCCGGCCGACGGCTTCGGTCAGCGGCGCGCCACGCCCGATCTGCGGCGATTCCTGGGCCTCTCGCAGATCGCCCTCGACGCCGGCGACCCCATGAACTGGGCGCCCTCGTGGGACGGCAGCCGCCCCATGACCTACGGCACCGGCGAGACGGTGCGCACGCAGGTGATGATGATGCCCTCGAATGGAGATCCCGGCGTCATGATCGCAGCCGGCGTCGCGCTGGCGCGCGCGGCCGGGTTCGTCGAGTACGACAAGGTCGATCCGCGCTACGGCAAGTCACAAAATCAAGTGCTGATCGACACCCATGTGGTCGAGGGGACCGTCCGCCTCGCCAACTATACCAACTCCAATGGAGAGGCGGTGTTGATGGACGTCGAGCACCTCGGCGCGATCGTACCCGTCGACGATGGCCTCGACGTCCCGCGCCTCGATCCGCCGCTGCGCCTGATGCGACAGGCCCCCGACGGCACGTGGAGCGGGGTGATGTTCCCGATGCTCAGCCCGCAAGGGAAGCACGGCTTCAACCCACCCGATCCCTCCGCGCCGTTCGATCTCGGCACCTTCCTGCTCAACACCGTGGGCCGCTTCATGGCGAGCAGCGGACGCGAGTTCTCGTGGGACAGCTGTCAGGCCGCGTCGACGTGCGCCTGGCCGACGTTGCCGTTGCGGTGATTGCAGCGGAACCAGGACGGGTCCCAAGGCCGGCGGAGCCGGACCTTACCCGTCCATCCGCGCCACGAGGACGTGGCTGACTTTACTTCTTCTTGGCGGCAGCGGCTTCCGCATCGCCCGCCACATCGATGAAGTTGCCGTCGAGATCGAGGCGCGGATCCAGCGTGACGTGCTCGCTCGGGACCGCCTTTGCGCTGAGCGCGAGCTTCTCGTTCATCGCCTTGTCTTCGTCGGCGAGGTTCGACTTCAGGTTATCGAGGAGCATCCGCTCGAGGTCCGTGCGAGTGCCGCTCGGGCCAGAGCTTTTCGCCCCGTTTTGCGGTCTTGATGACGAACTCGGGGACTTCGGTGATGGTGTTGGTTTTTTGCTTGATGACATTGCGGAGCTCGTCTCGATCGTGGCGGAGGGCGTCGGGCGGCACCTCGTCCACGAGCTTCGGCGTGCCCGACGCGTTGTCGATGATCACGAACGTCGCGGCGGCCTTGCCCGAGCGATTGAGCTGGTCCTTGTTCGCCGCATGGAACGCCGCGAAGTTCCGCGGTGAGTCGACGTGGCTGTCGAGGAACGGCTCCTCGCTGACCATGCGCCCCTCCTTTGCGGCGCGGCTGAAGACGCGCTCCCACGCGGTGTTCGCGTCGGCGTGCACGTACAGGAAGATCGGGTGGATGCCGCGATCCTGGCAGGCCTTCATCACGAACGAGTTGAAGGTGCCCGACGTCTCGCCGTCGGTGTCGTAGACGAGCGCGGCGCTCTTCGCGAGATCGCCGAGCTTGTCGCTGGCGTGCTTCACCGCGTAGCCCTTGCCGGCCGCGACGCCGCCGCAGGTGACGAGCAGCGTCTTCTTCTCGGGCGGGATGGTGCTGTCCTTGGCCAGATCGTCGAGCGACTGGATCAGCGCCAGGCGCGCGATCACCGTGGCGGTCATGTGCAGCGGGATGTTCGCCTCTGCCCTGCTCTGCTGGACCTTCGCCTTCGACTCGGGATCGAGCTCCTCGAGCGCGGTGACGGGCTTGCCGGCGAACACGTCGTTTCGCGCGTAGCGCGGCGAGAGGAGCTTGGCGTCGTCGGGCGCGATGACGTTCGGCGGGCCGTACATGCCGGCTTTCACGTTCTTCAGGAACTCGCGGACCATTCGGTGGCCCTTGGTGCGGAACGCGTCCGTGAACTCCTGCTCGATGATCCGCTCCTTCGGGCCGAGGTTCGGGATCATCTTCACCGTGAACGGGCTGACCGCGTCGAGCGGCTGCGTGAGGAGCGCAGTGCTGCTGTCCGAGACTTCCTTGCGATGGGTGTGCTCTTCCGGGATCGAGGTCCGCGCGTCGAGGAAGAGATCCTTCTTCGAGCCGATCTGATCGACCAGCGCGCGGATCTTCTGCATCTCGGCGCGCACGGTGGCAGGGGAGCCCTTCACGCGCTGCGCGAGCTGGGCGTCGGTCATCGCGCCGAGCGACGCGCCGGCCTGCTCGATCCACTGGAACGTGGCGTTGATGCGCACCAGCGCGTCGCTGAGCGCGACCGGGTTCTTCTCGAGGAGACCGGCCATCGTGCCGATCGTCTGCTCGGTGCCTTCGAGGCGCGCGCGCACCTTCGAGACCATCGCGATGTCGACGGTCGGCGTGGCGTCCTCGTAGGTCTTGAGCTTCGCCTTGATGCTCTTCAGGTTGTCGAGGTTGGCGGGCGTGAGGACGCCGGCGAGCTTGTCGAGATCAGCGGCGGGCGCGGCGGCGAGATCGCGGATGTTCTTCACGCCGAGCGCGCTCTCGAGCGCCTCTGCGGTCGCGGGACCGACGCCCTTGAGGAGGCTCGGGTTCGAGTTGGCGAAGCTGGCGTCGCGGGCCGAGATGTTGCCCTGGCCGAAGCCAACCTTCGACGCGTCCACCAGCGATGCATCGAACGTCACGCGCCCGGTGGGCTTGCTCAGGTTGGCGACGAGGCCGGTGAGGTTCGCGGCGCTGGTGCGGGCGGCCTTTGACGCGGTGTCGAGGACCTTCGAGAGCTCGGCGGGGCTGGTCTGGAGCGCGACGTCGCTCGCCGGCAAGCCGTTGAACGCGACGTCGGGCGTGATCAGCGCGGGCTTCTGCGGAAGCGCGGGCTTGGTGTCGACCTTCGGCGCAACGAGCGGCGCGATGACCGGGGGCGTGAACGGCTTGATGCCCTGCGAGCCCAGAGGAAGAGGCTTCGACATCGACACTTCTCGTACCGGAGTCGAGGTGAGGCCGGCAAGTG
>Ga0105048_10005613_pt1 | contig 20246 bp, 12 predicted proteins | sample MAT05_FD_78382 | JGI IMG/M metagenome (GOLD analysis project Ga0105048, IMG submission 78382) | Freshwater microbial communities from Lake Fryxell liftoff mats and glacier meltwater in Antarctica - MAT-05 | ecosystem: Environmental > Aquatic > Freshwater > Ice > Liftoff microbial mat | place...
AGCTGTCTTCGTGCTGCAAGGTGGCCCGCGCGACCCGCTCGCAAATGCGGCGCGCGACGATCAACGAGCCGGCGAGATCAGTGTGCGGCATCAGCAGCAGCACCCGATCGGCCGAATACTGCACCGGGTAATCGGTGTCGCGCAGCGAGCGACGCATCGCCAGGGCCAGGCCGCCCATCAACTGGGTGTGCAGCTCGTCGTTCATCTGGCCTTCGACCGGGTCGAACGCCACCAGCGCCAGCGCGAGCGGAAAGCCGTAGCGCCGGGCGCGCTTGACCTCCACGAACACCACCTCTTTGAAGTGCGCGAACGTATAGAAGCTGGTCGTCGGGTCGAGAATGCCTTCGCCGGGTCGCTGCACCGGGGTCAGCTCTTTCTTCGGCTTGCTCAGCTCGGCCAACCGCACCTTGAGATCGTTGGGCGAGACGGGCAGGGGCAGCACCGCGTCGGCGTAGGCCGCCTTGAAGCCCTTCGTCTGGGCCGCGAAGACCAGCGCGTTGGGGAGCTGCTTTCGCACCGCGCGAGCCAACTTCGAAAATGAGCCCGAAGCGCTGCTGCCCAGAATCACCAGGTGCTCTTTCTTGAGCTTGGCGACCTCTCGGGTGGCGCTGACTTTGAGCCCGGCTTTCTTGAGCCCCGCGGCGAGACCCTTCCACCGGGTGTCGTTGGGTTCGAGAATCGCGGCGGTCGAGACTTTCATGGGCTGATGCTCCGGGGCAGTGCGACGCCCAGTTTACGTAAGGTTTCGCCCGCGACGAGTTTCACGCGCGCTTCTGAGTCGTTTTTTGAGGCCTTGACCAGCGCGCCGACCGTGGCCGGCCCACCCGAGGAGCCGGCGAGCAGCGACGCGCAGCCCTCACGCACCGTCGCGTCGGGGTCGCTCGAGAGGCACGAACGGGCCATTCGCTCGGCTCGCGGCGCGTCGAGCACCATCACCGTGCGCAGCGCTTGCACCCGAACCGCCGCGTCGGAGTGGTTGGTGAGCGCGCTGATGCGGGGCAGCTCGGCGCGCAGACGCAGCGTGCCGCAGCCCTCGAGCGCGGCGATCAACGCGCCCTGGTCGGGGTCGACCAGACCCGGCTGCACCAGACGCACCGCCTCGGCTTCGCGGCGCAGCATCGAAGCGGCCCGAAACGTCGCTGCCCTCAGCGCGGGCTCTGGCGAGCGCGCGGTGCGGGCCAGGGTGGCGAACAAGGTCGGCCCTTCTGGCTCACAGGCGGCGACGGCCGCGAGCGCCGCGGCTCGGGTCGAGGCAGGGCGCTTCACGTCTTCGAGCGCTGCGGTGGCCAGCTCGGCGCAGCCCGACGGGTGGGCCTCGGCGAGCACCCAGAGCCAGGTGACGTGCGCGGCGCTCTGCTTCGAGTCGAGCCGCGCCCGTGCTGCCTCACCGAGCGTGCGACCCTCGCCCGCGGCGAGGGCCTGCGCCGCCGCCAGCCGCAAACCCGGCGCCGGGTCTCCCAACGCTTCAGTCAGCTCGGTCTGGCTCAGCGGAGCGATGGCTCGCAGCACCGTCAGCGCCTCGCCCCGCTGTGCCTTGTCTGCCGCGTGGTGCGGCTCGCGTTGGGTGTCACGCAACGCCGAGTACACCGCCAACAGCCGGTTCATCGTCGCGGTGTCGGCCTCGGTCGCGTCGCGCAGCAGGGCCAGCCCGGCCGGAGCCGCTCCCGCCTCGAAGTCGTCGATGAGCAGCCTCGCGGCCAGTGAATCGACGCTCGGCGGCCGTTCTTTCAGCGCATCGAGCACCACCCGGCCCGTGCCCACCGAGGTCGCGACGGCCAGGTGATGCAATGCCTCGAGGCGCTTCGAGCGCTCAGCCTCGAAGAGGTCGATGTGCAAGCGCTCGAGCAACTTCGGTGTGACCGCCAGGCAACTGGTTCGCGCCGACGGGTCACCCGTGGAGGCGAGGAACGCGCTCAGCGCCAGCTGCCGCTGCCCGGCCACATGGAGCGCGGTCAGGCAGGCACGCTCGCGCTGATCACCTGAGGCGACCAGGGCGGCGAGGCGACGCTCGGCCGAGGGGCCACCACTTTTCGCGCTGAGCTTGAGGCTGGCCCAGCGAATGCCCCACGACTCGTCGAGCCACAGCTCCGGCAACGGCGCGGGCAGCCGCAGCACCCACTGCGCCGGGTCGTCATCCAGAGGGCACCGCTGACAGACCTGCCGGGCCTGCGCAGGGTCACGCACATACTGCGCGCACAGCCGCATCGCTTCGACGCGCGGCGACGATTGGGCCGCGGCAGAGCCGCTGAGCACCATCAACAGGCTGGTTGCGAAGGCGCGCACGGGCGTGCACGATGTTAAACCCGCAGCGTGAGCCCGATGCGATGGCAGCGCCTCCTCTCTTTCGTTTTGGTAGGTGCGTGTGTGCAGGTGCTGGCGGCGGGCCGCAACCGCGACGTCGAGGCGGTCGCCCTGCTCGAGTCGTTCTACGACGGGTCGATCAGCCCGAATCAACTCGTCAACCGGCTCTCGTACCTGGGCTCGACGCGCTTCGCGAGCGACCAGCTCGTCGACAAGCTGCGGCGAACGGCCGACGTGCGACGCCGGGGAGCGATGCTCGAGGTGCTCTCGCAGATTGCTTCGTATTCTGAAGATGGTGAGCGTGCCCTCCTGCGCGCGCTGAACGATGACGCACTGGGCAACCGCATGTCGGCCGCCAAGGCGCTCGGGCGCATCAAGTCGACCAAAGCGACCGCGCCGCTCGAAGGCCTGCTCGGAGACCAGGCTACCGGTGCCAGGCGCGAGGCCGCCCGCGCGTTGGGCGTGATCGGCAAGCCCAGGTCAGGGCCTCCGCTGATCGCGGCCGCGAAGATCGAAGACGATCTCGAGACCCGGGTGGTGATGTTGATGGCGGTGGGCAAGACCGGTGACGTGCGGCAAGTCGCGGCGCTCGAAGGCTTTCTGGAGAACTCGTCAGAGTCGGCTCGGCTCTCGGCGGCGCAGGCGCTCTGCCTGTTGGGGTCGGCCAAGGGCCAGGCCTTTGCCAAGAAGGTGATCTCCTCTGAAGATCGCCTCGAGCGGCTCCAGGGTGTGCGGCTGTTCGAAGGCACCTCGCTCAAGGTGGCCAAGGCGCTGCTCACTCCGGCCCTCGAAGACCAAGATCACGCGGTGCGCGCTGCGGCGGCCCGGGTGCTCGCCGCAGCCGGCGATGAGTCGAAGGTCGAATGGTTGGTCATTCAGAGCGCCAAGCAGTCTGGCCCCGAGGCAGTGCTGATCTACGAGAGCGAAATCGAGAAGCTGCGGGTCGAGCCCGAGCGACGCGCGGCGATTCTGAAGAAGGCGGGTCTGCCGTGAGCGGGGCCGGCCTTTTGGTCGCGCTGCTGCTCTCGAGCACAGGGTGGGAGTCGGTGCCCGAGGCCCGTCGCGAGGCCGAGGTGACGCAGCTCCGCACGCAGCCGTTGGCCGACCGGGTGGTGGCGTTGAGCCAGGCCTTCATCGGCACGCCGTACGTGCTCTCGCCCCTCGGTGAGGGCGTCGGCAAAGACCCCGACCCGCTCATTCGGTACGACGCGGTCGACTGCGTGACGCTGGTCGAAGAGGTGATGGCGATGTCGTTGGCGCCCGATGCCGCCAGCCGCGTCGAGTGGCTCAATCGCATTCGCTACTCCGGCGAGCCGGCCTGGGAGACGCGCAACCACATCATGGAGGCCCAGTGGCTGCCCAAGAACCTCGAGCGCGGTGTGGTGCGCGAGGTCACCCGCTCTTACGGCGGCGCCCGCACCCGCTCGGCGACCAAGGGGTTGAGCGCGAGCACCTGGGCCGAGAAGAGCGGTGTCGAGCTGGCGCTGCCCGAAGGCGTGCAGCCGCGGGGTACCTTCTCGCTCGACCTGATTCCTGCCGATGACGTACTTAAGGCAGTGGGCAATGCGCCGAGCGGGCTGATTCTGGTGGTGGTACGCGCCGATCGACCAAAGGCGGTGACCCGGGTCTCGCACATGGGCTTTTTGATTCAGACCCCAAAGGGGCCGGTGCTGCGTCACGCCTCGAAGACGTTCAAGAAGGTCGCCGATGAGCCCCTGGCGCACTACCTGAGCCGCAACCTCGACTACGGCAAGTGGACGGTCGAGGGCGTGGCGTTGTTCGAGGTGGTCGAGCCAGACTCGCTCAAGGCGAGATGACGCGCAGCGAATGCCGGTGTATTGGCCCGAGAAGACATCACGGTCAGGAGGATTCGGCGCATGGGTCGGTCGCCTCGCCCGAGGGCGCACCGCCCGCAATCAGCTCTGACCGGTTGGCGTCTCGCTCGAGAGCGCCTCTTCTTCGGCGGCCTGGCTGTTGGCGGCGCCATCTCGCTCGATGGCGGCGAGCTCTTCTTTGATCAGCGCTGCGGCGGCGACGGCGACCTCTTCCGGTACGAAGATGTCCCAGAACCCCCCGGTGGCGGCGGCGAAGCCGTCAGTCGAGGCGGCGCCTCCCGCGCGGGCGAAGGCATCGTGACCGGCTTCCTGGAGCACTTCGACCAGTCGCTCGGCGGTCAACGGGTCGTTGACGGTGGTTGCTACAGCGAAGTTCTTGTTGGCCATGGGCAGGCAGCCTAGTCGGAGAATTGCTCGAGTGCCCGATTTGGCGTGATATGCCGACCTTGATGACGCGCCTCAAGTTTCTGGTCTTCGCGTTGCCCACCCTGGGCCTCCTCGGCTACCTCATTTACCTGTCGCCGGGCGTGACGGCCCGTTCAGGCGATCAAGCCGCGGTCGGCTTGGCGGGCGCTCCCGCGTCAGTGGCGCTGCGCATCGAACAACAGCGCTCTGATCTGCAGGCCGCGCTGATTCGGCTCGCCGCTTCTCCCGCCGCACTGAACCCCGGCCCGAAATCGGCCGCGGGCAAGGTCGAAGCGCCCACCGCCGAGCGCTTTGGCGCCGTGCGCACTGCGGTGGGCGATGGTCTGCCCGAAGCGCACAAAGTCACCATCGCTATCGCCATCGTAAATGAGTCGGGCAGCCTGTTCAGTCTCGGTGGCGCCGACCCCAGAGCAGAGCACGAGGGCGTCGACCTGCCCGCGCTCGCCGCCGCCGCCATCACCGGTGGCGCAGGCACGGTGGGCACGATCAACGGAGCACCGGTGTTGTTCTACGCAACGCCGCTGCTGATCTCTGATCGCAACGAAGTGAAGGTTGGCGGCACGGTGCTGATCGGGTTGCCGCTGATATCTGACGCCAAGGCGCTCGCCGAGACCGTGGCTCGCGAACTCAAGCTCGAGGCGGTGGGCATCATCAGTGGCGGGGCGATGTTGGGCGCAGCCGGCCCTCAGAAGCCACTGGCCGACAAAGCGTTCAAGACCCTCAAGGCGGGCGGCCATGGTGCGCTCGAGTCGAGCCCGGTCGAAGCACACGGCCCGCTGAAGCTGCCGACGATGACCGACCCGATGCCGCTCGAGAGCGCGATTCGCCGCGAGATCCCCGGCACGCCCTACGAAGTGGTGGCGGTGGTGAGCAATCGGGCCAACGTCGAGGCCCTGGCCTCGTTTCAGTTCTACGCCATCTCCATCTGGGGCGCGTTGGCGCTGCTGTCGATCGCCGTGCTGCTGATGTTGGGCAGTGGCGAAGACGATGGCGTGCGCATGAGCGTGCCGCCGCCGTTGCCAATACCGCCCATCTCTCGCCCCACCGCCGAGCCCGTCGCTCGCGTGCTGCCCGAGGCACACGCGGCCGAGGCCAGCCCCGACGACTTCGACTTTCCGGCTCCTTCTTCTCAGCAGCCGGCGATCTCCGCGCCGCCAACCGGCTCCGTCGCGGCGATACCTGGCAAAGAAGACGAGCCGAGCGACCCCTTTGGCAAAGTGCCCACCGCCTCAGTGCCCAACTACCCGTCGCAAGCCAACGTGCAGACCGCGCAGAACTCGGCGTTCGTGCCGTCAGGTTCCACCGCGTCGCAGCCGTTCTTCACGCCGCCGCCCGCGGCCGGAGTCGCGCATCGAACGATGAACCCGTTCGATGATTCTGAAGAAGCCGATCGCACCGTCGCCTACCCGACCGCACGGCCTTCAGCCGCAGGCACCACTGCGATGGACCCCTTCGCCTTGGCATCGGCGCAGTCGTCACAAGACGACTTGCACGACTCGAACAACGATTCGACCCGCGTCGCCTCGGTGCCGAAGGAACTGCTTCAGGCCACCCGTGCCGGTACCGGCCACACCGGCGAGCAGCCCGTGCTGCGCGTGCCCGCCGGCGCGATGCCCAAAGTGCAGTCAATGGGCGGCAGCGAAGAAGAGAAGCACTTCCAAGAAGTGTTTCGAGACTTCATCGCGACCCGCGAGCGCTGCGGCGAGGCGGCCGATGGGCTCACCTTCGACAAGTTCAAGCAGAAGCTGCTGAAGAACAAAGACGCCCTGGTCGCCAAGTACAACTGCCGCACCGTGCGCTTTCAGGTCTACGTCAAAGACGGCAAGGCCGCCCTCAAGGCGACTCCAGTCAAAGACTGAGGGTCAGTCAGGTCTGAGGGAGCACCAGCCGGAAGCGAGCGCCACCCTCGGCGCGATTCTGGACTTCGATGCGCCCGTTGTGCTCGTTGGCGATGCGTTGAGCGATGGTCAGGCCCAGGCCCGTGCCTTGCGGTTTGGTCGTCACGTAGGGCTCGAAGAGCCGGCCCAGCAGATCAGGAGGAATGCCCGGCCCCTCGTCTTCAATCTCCAGCGTCGCGTCGGGCCTGAGGCGCACGGTGAGAGTGCCTCCGGTGGTCGCCATCGCCTCTTCGGCGTTCTTCACCAGGTTCACCACCACCTGGGTGAGCTGGTCGCGGTCGCCCACTACCTCCACGCCGGGCGCGATGGCCCGCTGGTACCGCAGCGAACCGTGGTCGGCGTAGAGCGACATCACCTGGCTGATGGCGTCGCTCAAGTTGAAGGGCGCGAGCGTGGGCCGAGGCAGCCGGGCGAACTGGCTGAACTCGTCGACGATGCGCTTGAGCCGCTCGACCTCTTCGAGCACGGCCACCGCGCTCTCGCGAAAGAGCGTGTGAAACTTGGCGTCGAGCGTGCCGCGTTGGCTGGCGGCGAGCAGGGTCTCGGACGACATGCGAATGGGCGTGAGCGGGTTCTTAATCTCGTGCGCCAGACGTCGGGCGACCTCTTGCCAGGCGGCGATGCGCTCCGAGGCGACCAGCTTGTCGGTGGCGAGCTTCAGGTCATCGGTCATGCGGTTGAAGGTGTCGATCAACGCTCGGAGCTCAGGCGTGCCAGCCTTGGCCTCGACCCGAATGCCCGGCTCACCCGCGGCGATCTTTCGCGCGGCATCGGTGAGCGCTTCGACCGGGCGGGTCACCCGGCGACTGACGACGAAGCCCACGCCGATAGACAGCAACAAGCCGAGCGCGGCCAGAATCAAGAACGCGCGGCGCACCTCGGTCACCGTCGCGAGCAGGTCGGCGCGAGAGAACGCGAGGCGAAGTTCGGCGGCCTGCCCGACGCGAAAGACTCGGGTGCTGGTGGGCGCGGCGGCCGTGCCGGCGCCGGTGAAGAGGGCGGCCTGGCTCCACACTTCGACTCGGGCGCCGGTGAGACGGTGCAGGTTCTGGGCGCGGGCCTGTGTGAGCAGCACGCCGCCCACCGCCCAGACGCGGCGATCGCCGTAGTCGATGGGCCGGGCAGTGACCACCGCAGGAGCGCTGATCAACCCGTCGGGCCCTGGCAGCTCGATGATCAGCGCGATGATGCTGCGGGCGGGTTGCCGGGTGACGGCGAAGAGCGGGTCATCGGGCTCACCGAGGCGAGCCGGCAGATGCCCAGACGAGAGCGTTCGGCCCTCATCATCGAGCAGCGCCAGCACGTCGAGCCCGCGCGGGGTCATCAGCTGCGTCGCGGCGCGGGTGACATGGGGAGGCGCGGGCACCTTGGCTGCGTCGCGCGCCACGTCTTCGAGCCCGGTGCTCTGGGCCAGCTCATCCATCGTGCGGCGAACGTCATCGCGCAGGCGCTCGGCTTCGGCATCGACCGCGACCATCACCTGATCGATGCGGGCGTCTTGTTGCCGCGAGAGCTGGCTGCTGAGGTTGTTGAGCGCGAGCGGCACCACTACCGCGACCTGCAGCACCGCTAGGGCGACGAAAGCCAGTGCGAGAGTCCATCGGAGGCGCATCGGTCATTCGCTCGCGAGAAAGACGTCGTCGAGCCGGGGCAGGCCCATCGCGTCGCGGGTCAGGTGCTGCAGCTCACGGCTGGTGCTGACGCCGAGCGCTTGCACACAGAGAGGAATGAGCTCGAGCTCGGCGGGTGGCATCGGGGGCCTGGCTTGGCCCTGCAGCGAGAGTTCGGTCAGCACGTCGAGCGCGGCCCCGGGCACCGGCGGGAGCAGCACCGTCTGCAACATCAGCTCAGAGCCACCGGCGGCCCACGTTGCGCGCAAGTCGGCACGGGTGACCGCGCGAAACGAGAGCCGAAAGCCCAGAAGCTGGAGCTTGACCTGGAGCTTCTCTGCAATCGCCCGATGATCGTCGCTCGACTTGTCGAAGGTGAGCGTCACCTCGCGGGGCGGTGACTGCACTGGCGGCTTGGCGGCCCGCGGCGGCGCGACGGTGGGGCCCCCGAGAGCAGGGGGGAGCAAGCCGAACATCGGCGTGGCGGGAGGCCGCACGAAGAACCGGGTGAGATCGGCGCGCTCGGTAGTGGCTTCGATGGCCTGCCGCAGTGCCGGGTTCTTCGGCACCAACACATAGGTGGCGAAGAGCTGTGGCGCATCGGTCGCGGTGGCCGAACCGAGCACGAGGTGGGTTCGGTGTTGGCTGAGCAGTCGCTCGGCGGTGCGGGCGTCGGTGCGCTGCAGCGCGAGCGCGTCGGGGTAGGGGCGGCCCTCGGGGTGCCGGGCGTTGGCGCGGTTCTTCACGTACGGCGCGATAGGCACGCTCAAGGCCGGGTGACACAGCGACTTCTCGAGCGCGGGTGCGGGGCCCTCGAGGGCGAGCTCGATGCTGGCGGTGCCGGTGGAGATTGACTTCACGTTGGCGAGCAGCGCGCGATACGGCGAGGGCTCGGCTCTGACCCGGGCGAGGGTCTTGGTCACTTCGCTCACCGAGGTGGTGGTGAGGCGCAGCGTCGAGGGTGTCGGGCGCGAGAGCTCGACCAGTCGACAAAGGGGCGTGCTGGTGAGCCCGACCAGCGCGGCGTCGACTGGGGTGTCGGCGAGCAAGGGGTCGAGATCAGTCGAGGTCGTCACCGCGGTCACCGAGAGCGTGCCGCCGTACCGCGCGCGGCCACCCGCGAAGACCGAAGCGCTGAGCAACATCACCAACACCACGATGAGATGGTGAGCCTGTCGGCAGCTCATGGCGCGTCTCGGTGGAGCACGAGCAGCTCGCCGGTACCGTCGGGCAGCGAGGTGGCCAGAATCACTTCATCGCCCTTGACCCCATCGAGATCGGCCGCGCTCGCCGCGAGTGCGCGACCGCGGGCCAGCGAGCTCTGCCAGGCCGCCGCGGCTTCAGACAAGGTGCCGCCGCGTGCCGCCACCGCGTCGAGCGCAGTCGTCGAGAGCACCCGCACTTCGTCTTCGCCCGCGGTGTGGTTCCCGCTGAGCACCGCCTCAATCACGCCATCGCCATCGAGGTCGGCCAGGGTGCTCCCGGCTCCGACGCCAGTGAGCTTCGCTGTCGGCGCCGCCCCACGCACCAGCGCCGCGCTGCCGTCAGGCATCACCAACAAGGTCAGTGCCCCACGAGACGCGGCCACCTGAGGCCCCACCCCGAGTGACACGGTGCGACCACCCGACCACACCACCTCGGGCGAGAATGAATTGAAGCCAGGCTCGAGCTTCACCCCCAGCCCATCGATGGTCACCGAATCAGCAAAGCCGCTCGCTCGCAAACCGCCGCTGCTCCAGGTGAGCACCTCGGCCCTCGCGCGCTTGCCAGACCAGACCACCACGCGCGACCCCGAGAGCACCGCCATCGCTGCGAATGCATCGCGGGTCGGCACCGCCGCCGGGGGAGCGGCAGCGAGATCGTACCGGGCGAGCGAGCGACCATCAGCGCTGAACACCAGCACCTCTTCGTTCACCACCACCAGCACCTCAGCGCGCCCGTCGCCATCGAGGTCACCCGAGGCGATCGCCGCCGGAGCACCGACGAACTTCGCCAGCACCGACGCCTTCACCTCAAGCGTCGAAGGCGTCGCGGTGGTGGGCAACGCCGCGCCGGCCAGGGTCAACGCCTCTGAATCGGCGTCGAGCGAGGCCACGATCAACCCTGCTTTCGGCGACCGTGAGGCCGAGCGACCCGACCAGAAATTCACCCACACGCTGTAGGCATCGCCGCGCGCGACCAGCTTCTGATTCTCGACCGACACCGTCACCCTCAGCAACGTACGCGCGCCGCGCTCACTGGCCCGCGCTTCGAGCTCCGCGCCCGATTCGAGAACGATGGGCGCCAACTTCGCATTCGCCAACTTACTCGCGGTCACCGTCGCCACGCTGCGGGCCAGCACCGGTGGAGCGCCATCGAACACCATCGCCACCGGGGCCTCGGGCTGCGTCTTGAGCAGCTGCGCTCGAATCTCTTCGCCCAGTCGCTCGAGGCTCGAAGGCGGCACCACCGGGGCCGCGCCGAGCACCAGAGTCAGCGCCAGAGCGGCCAGGCTCATCGCCTGCCGCCCGACTGCATCAAGAAATCATTCGGGTCGACCGTGCCCTGATCTTGCGCCACCTCGGTCGGCTCGGTGCCCGCCAGAAACGATTCGAGCCGGCCCGGCACCGCGCGCCCCGCGAGTCGGCCGCTCTGCGGGTCGATGCGCACCTGCACGATGCCCTCGGGCACCTCGAAATCGCGCTTGGGCAGACCCTGGTTGGCCACCTTCATGTACTCGAGCCACAGCGGCAGCGCGGCCTTGCCACCGGTCTCGTTCGGGCCGATCGGGTCGTGGTTGTCGAAGCCCACCCAGGCCGAGGTCACGAAGTCGGCGGTGTACCCACTGAACCAGGCGTCGCGACACTCTTGCGCGGTGCCGGTCTTGCCGGCGGCAGGTCGCCCCAGCTCGAGCACGGCCACCGCGGTGCCTTCTTCGACCACGCTGCGCATCAACGAGGTGACCAGGTACGCCACCGGCGCGGGTACGGCCTGCTCGGGCGCCGCGTGATGCTCCTCGAGCACCTTGCCTGACGCGTCGCTGACCTTGATGATGATGATCGGGTCGGCCAGTCGGCCTTGATCCTCCAGCGTGGTGTAGGCGTTGGCGATCTCCAGCATCGAGACCTCACCCGTGCCCAGCGCCAGGGTCGGGCTCACCGGCAGCTCGCTCTTGATGCCTACCTGGTGCGCGAAGGCGATCGCCGCCTCGGGCCCGATCGACTCAATCAACCGCACCGACACCGTATTCTTCGACTTGGTCAGCGCCTCGCGAATGGTCATCGGCCCGTCGAACTTGCCGTCGTAGTTGTGCGGCTTCCAGGTCTGGCCGGTCGAGGCATCACGCGATGAGAAGGGCGCGTCGTTGAACACCGAGATGGGCGTATTGCGGCCGGTCGCCATCACTGCGCCGTACAAGAAGGGCTTGAAGGAGCTGCCCGGTTGCCGCCGCGCCTGAATCGCTCGGTTGTAGGCCGAGCGGGCGAACTCGTAGCCGCCGACCATCGCCACCACGCTGCGATCGCTCGGGTCGATGCTCAGCAGCGCGCCTTGCACCACCGGTATCTGCATCAAGCTCGCGTCGAGGGTCTGGCTCGCCGGCATGGCGCGGCCCAGTCGCACTCGTATCAAGTCACCCGGCTGCACCACCTCCGAGAGACGGGTCGGCGACTTTCCGCCCGGCTTGCGCGCCCACTTCAGGCCAGTGAAGGGCAACCGTGCCTGGCGGCCGATCAAGTCGAGCTCGGCGAAGCCCTTCTCATCATCGAGCGAGGTGACCCGCGCCACCGTCTCGAGCCCTTCGCTCAAGGTGTGAATGCCGACGGTACGCGCCAGCTTCTCGTCTTCAGACGCGTTGGTCTCTTCCGGGTCGGCCACCACCTCGTCGGGGTCGGCCTGAGGGTCGATGACCTCTTCGGTCAACGCCGTCTGCAGGTTCTTCAGCGGGCTCAGGTCAGCCACCAGAATGTCGTTGGGGTTGCGGCGACCGGCCTCGGCGAGTCGTTTCTCGAGCGCGGGCCGCAGCTGGGCGAAGCGGGCCTCCTCCACGTTGCCGATCGGGCCGCGGTAACCCTGCCGACGGTCGACTGCTTCGAGCCCCGCGCGCACCGCGGCCTCGGCCGCGAGCTGCAGCCGGGGCTCCATGGCGATCTGCACCCGCATGCCGCCCTCCATCACCGCGCGCTCGCCGTAGCGAGCCAGCAATTGCTGCCGCACCGTCTCGGAGTAGTACTGACCGAACGACGACGGCGGCCGCGGCCCCAGCTGAATCGGCGCCTCGAGCTCGGCGTCGGCCTGCGCCTGGGTGATGAACCCTTTCTCCGCCAACTGGCGCAGCACATAGCGCTGTCGCTTCTTCGCCTTCACGATGTTGGTCAGCGGGTTGATGCGATGGGGCAGCTGCACCGTACCGGCGAGCACCGCTGCCTCGCCCAGGCTCAGGTCTTTGGCGTGCTTGCCGAAGTAGAAGATCGCCGCTTCTTCGATGCCGTACCGGTTGTGACCGAACCAGATGGTGTTCACGTAGAGATTGAGAATCTCGTCTTTGCTCAGCGCCTTCTCCATGCGTGGAGTGAGAATCCACTCGCGCGCTTTTCGGGCGAAGGTTCGTTCTTGCGTGAGCAGCAGGCGCCGACAGGCTTGCTGCGAAATCGTCGAGGCCCCCGACTTCATGCCTCCAGGCTTCAGGTTCTTCAGCGCCGAGCGGATGATGCCCAGGTAGTCGAGCCCGGTGTGTTGGTAGAAGTCAGCGTCTTCAGCGGCGAGAAACGAGTCGCGCACGTGCTTGGGCAGGGTCTGCACGTCGACCCAGGTTCGACGCTCGGTATAGAACTCGGCGCAGATTTGACCGTCGCGGCAAGTGACCTTGGTGACTTGCGGCGGTCGCCAGGTCTTCAGGTCTTCGACCGACGGCAGGTCGCGCGAATAATACGAGTAGAGCCCGAACAGCACGCCCACGCCGATCACCACCGCCACGAAGGCGAGCGCGATGAGTCGTTTGGTCCACCTCCACAGTCGTTGTCGCAACGTCATTCGGGAGACCCAGTCTAGTGGCTCTCGGCCCGCAGGTGCGGTTCGACAGACACGAGTTGAAAATCACTGAAGGGGTTGAGCAAGGCCTGCGCCGCGCGAGTAGAACCGCCCGGCCATGAGCGAAATCCACAGCGTTTCGACCGAGTCTCGTGTCTTTCAGCCGGCGGCGTCTGCTTCGAAGGGGGCCCACATCGCCAGCCTCGAGGTCTACCGTCGGCTGTGCGCCGAGGCGGCCGACGACCCCGACGCCTTCTGGTCGGCCCGCGCCAAGGAGGAGCTGCACTGGCAGACCCCGTTTCACACCGTCTCGAAGTGGCAAGACCAGCACGCCGAGTGGTTCATCGGCGGCAAGACCAACGTCAGCTTCAACGCCCTCGACGCGCAGCTCGAAAAGCGTGGCGAGAAGATCGCCCTCCGCTTCGAAGGCGAGCCGGGAGACCAGGTCTCGCTGACCTACCGCCAGCTGCACGCGCGCGTCTGCAGAGTGGCCAACGCGCTCAAGTCGCTCGGAGTGGAGAAGGGCGACCGCGTCGGCATCTATCTGCCGATGACCATCGAGGCGGCGGTGGCGATGCTGGCCTGTACCCGTATCGGTGCGGTGCACTCGGTGGTCTTCGGGGGCTTCTCGGCCGAGGCGCTCAAAGATCGAATGGTCGACGCCGGGGCCAAGGTGGTGCTCACAGCTGACGGCGGCTGGCGCAAAGGCAGCGTCGTGCCGCTGATTCAAAACGTGCGCGGGGCCGTGAAGCTCGGCATCCCCACGCTTCAGAAGGTGGTGATCTCCACCCGAACCGGCAAAACGCCGCTCACCCTCGAGCCCAACGAGCTGGCCTGGGAGCCGCTCGAGGCCTCACAGAGCGAGCGCTGCGAGCCAGAGTGGGTCGACAGCGAGCACCCGTTGTTCATTCTCTACACCTCCGGCTCGACGGGGAAACCCAAGGGCGTGCTGCACACCACCGCCGGGTACGCGCTGTGGGTCAAGCTCACCACCCGCTGGGTCTTCGACCTTCGCGAAGACGACATCTACTGGTGCACCGCCGACGTGGGCTGGGTCACAGGGCATTCGTACGTGGTCTACGGGCCGCTGATGAACGGCGCGACCACGGTGATCTACGAGGGCGCTCCAACCACGCCCGGCCCCGACCGCTTCTGGGATTTGATCGAGCGGCACAAGGTGACCGTGCTCTACACCGCGCCGACCGCGATTCGCGCCTTCATGCGGCTGGGCGAGGAGCCCGTGAAGAAGCACGATCTCTCGTCGCTGCGAATTCTCGGCAGCGTCGGCGAGCCCATCAACCCCGAAGCGTGGATGTGGTACCGCGAGGTGGTGGGCGGTGGGCGTTGCCCCATCGTCGACACCTGGTGGCAGACCGAGACCGGCGGCATCTTGATCTGCCCGCTGCCCGGCGCGACGCCCACCAAGCCTGGCTCAGCCACCCTGCCGTTGCCCGGCATCTTCCCCGAGGTGCTCGATGCGAAGGGCGCGGTGGTCACCGAGGGCGGCGGCAAGCTCTTCATCACCAAACCCTGGCCCTCGATGCTGCGCACGGTGTGGAACGACGACGCCCGCTACCAGAGCACGTACTTCAGCGAGCGCCCGGGCATCTACTTCACCGGCGACGGCGCCCGGCGCGATGCCGACGGCTACTTCTGGCTGATGGGGCGCGTCGACGACGTGGTGAACGTGGCCGGGCATCGCCTCGGCACGGCCGAGGTCGAGAGCGCGCTGGTCTCAGACACCCGCGTCGCCGAGGCCGCCGTGGTGGGCCGGCCCGACGAGATCAAGGGCACCGCGCTGGTCGCGTTCGTGACCCTCAAGGCCGGCATCGCTGCGGGCGACGAGGTGAAGAAGCAGCTTCTCGCGCACGTGACCAAAGAAATCGGTGCCATCGCGAGGCCCGATGAAATTCGCTTCGCCGCCGCGCTGCCGAAGACCCGCTCGGGCAAGATCATGCGGCGACTGCTGCGAGACGTGGCCGTGGGCAAGGCCTCGTCGGGCGACACCAGCACGCTCGAAGACTTGACGGTGCTCGCGGCGCTGCGAAACGACGAAGAGTGAAGCGGTCGCGAGCTACAGCGTGGTGTCGATGGGAGTAAACACGCACGAGGTACCCGCGCTGTTGAAGTCGATGGTGCCGACGACCCACATCGGGCCGCTCAACGGTATCGTCTTCGTTCGCGTCGAGATCAACGAGCCGCCGCAGTAAATCTTGACGGTCGAGAGCACCGGCGCGCCGTTCGCGTTGAAGGAGTGAACGCCGACCGTATAGAGGTCGACGCGAGAGGGCGAATCGATGCGCGTGTTCTCCGGCCCCCGTCCTCCGATGTTGTCGCGATCGAGGCTGGGGTTCTCAGCCGGTACCATCGCGTTCCACGTCGGGCGCAGGTTCTGAAACGAACAGTCCCACGGGGCTTTCCAATTCGCGCGTACTGCGCTGTCGCCGGCGTTGGGGTGCAGCAGATGCAAGTCCATGTCGGCCGGTCGATCCCACGTCAGCTCGACCCAGAGGTCGCCGATGGGGTTCACGGTGATCTGCGTGCTGCACGAGGCCGAGCCCCCGGCGCTGTCGGCCACGTCGAAGTTCACCAGGTGCGTGCCCACCACGTCGGCGAAGTAGCTGGTGCTGGTGCAGCTGCTGGGCATCGAGAAGGTGCCGCTCGAGGTCGAGGGGCGCGAGCCGACCGACCAGGCGCAGGTGGTCGCTCCCGAGGCCATCACGGTGGGGCTGAGCGTGACCGTGGTGTTGGCGTTGACGGTGAGCGCGCTCGGGCAGACCGCGGTCAACCCGCAGCCCGGGTGGGTGCGCGCGATGCCGTTGCCGCTGAGCCGAACCACGTACGGCGTGGTCACGCTGCCTTGCTGCATGGTGATGGTCAGCTCGCCGCTCGCCGGCCCGAGCAGGTACGGCCGGTAGTCGATCACCACCGTGCGCTTCTGCCCCGGAGGTATCGGCCCGGTCGCCGCGGTGGCGATGACGTTGAACTGCGCGCAACCGCCCACCGTGGTGCACGACCCTGAGCCCACCGGCGCCTTGGCTGCTTCGCTGAGCAGCGTGCCCTTGAGCTCGACCGTGCTGCCGCAGTTGTTGCTGATCACCACACTGCGCTCGGCGGCCGCGCACTCCAGCTCGGTGTTGGCGAAGGCGAGCGGGCTCGGTGTGAAGGTGATGCAGGTCGGCGCGATCACCGCATCCAACGCGACGCTGCCTTGCGAGGCGCCCGGCTTGGAGACGTTGAACAACACTTCGCCGCTCACCACGGTCGGCATCGGCAACGCCCGAAGCGGCTCGGCGCGCACCACGACCAGCATGATCTGGCCCGGGTCGAGGGCGAAGTCCGAGGTCACTCCGGGGAGCGCGAAGGCGTCGTAGGAGACCGGGGTCAGCGCGAGGTTATTGAAGTAGCAGACGTCGCTCGGCGCCACGCCGGTGTTGGTGAGGGTGAAGCCCAGATCTCGAACCTCGGGGCTCTCGATGTTGCCGAAGTCGAGCACGCCCGGCGAGACGGTGTACTGACACGGCGGCGCGGCCATGGCCTCGGCCGTCACCCGCGCCGTGTAGGCCGGAGTCACCGAATCGTTCGAGTACAGCGTCAGCTCCCACTCCTTGAGCCCGGGGGTCTTCGGCACCACGCGAAGCGGCACCTGAATCACGCCGCTCGGCATGGCCACGATGCCCAGCGCCGCGTCGTACCCGGTCGAGCCCAGGGTGCCCGCGCAGGTATCGGTCACGGTGTCCCACTCGCCCAGGCAGAGCTCGTCGGCCGTACCGCCGCTGATCGCGCGCACGCTCGAGAAGGTCGGGCCCTGGCCGCCCATGCCCAGATGCAGGTTCATCACTGCGTCGGCCGGCATCGGCAGCGTGCCCACGTTCTTCACGGCGATCATCCGCTGGGCGAAGGTCTGCGGCGAAGCGCCCGCGGTGAAGCCCATGCGCCCCATGGCAATCGGCGCGGGCTCGACCTCGATGCGGGGGCCTCCGCCGTAGCCCTTGAGGTCGATGATCAGGTCGGGTTGCCACGCCGCCGAGGTGATGGCCGTCAGCTGGCCGGTGCGGAGCCCGAGCGCGGTGGGCCGAAACTCCAGCCCCACCATGGCAGTGCCGGGGACCCAGGTGACGCCTTCACCGCGCGTGGCCGGAGACACCACCAGCGACGACACCACCGGGCTGCCAGCGAGCGAGAACACCCTGTCGGAGGTCTCCAACTGCGCGACCTGAACGCCCAGGGTGCAATTGTTCTCCAAGGTCACCGTGCCGGGGCCAGCCCCTCCGGGGAAGACGTTTCCGAAGTTGAGCGCGTTGCCGTCCGGGTCGGGTGGGCTGGTGCTCCAGGTCAGGCACACCTTGACCCCGCGCCCTATCAGCTTGGCGGTGCGAACCGGGCAGGCGTCTGAGCGGCGAAGAGTGATGGCGCCCTCGTAGTCGCCGGCCATGGTGGGCCGAAAGGTGAACATCGCCTCGGGGCTGGTGCCCGGAGCCACCATCAGCGACCCACCCGCTTCGATGCCGGTGACGAGGAAGGTCTGCTCGGGTGCTCCGGTGACGGCTCCCGCGGTGACCTTCACCGGCCCCATGCCCATGTTGCGCAGCGAGACCGTGGCATCGACGTAGGTGCGAACCGGTATCGAGCCGAAGTCGATGGTCTCGGGCACGAAGCACTCGGGGGCCAACGCCTTGCCCTTGAAGATGGCCTGCGCGGGCGCGGCGCCAGAGGGCCGAAGCTCGACCTGTGAGGAGTACTCGGCGAAGGGCTCGTCACCGCTCACCGGGGCTGAGAACCGCACGGTGATGCCGGTGCGCTCGCTCGGGTTCACCACCACCTCGGGGTCCCACACCACTTCGAAGGCCGAGTTCTCTTCTCTGAGCGCGCCGAGCGTCACCGCCGACCCGCTGATCTTCGCGAACTCGGCCATGGTGAACGCCGCCCGGCCGACGTTCTGCACGTAGAGCACTTGCTCCCGACGCCCGCCCATGTCGGTGTCAGCGAAGGTGATTACCGCGGTCTCGTCGCTCAGCTCGCCGGCTGCGGTCTGCCATTGCCACCGAACCTCGCCCTCGACGGTGGGAATGCTGGAGCGATTGCATTGGCAACCGGTCAGGGTGACCGCGAAGAAGAGGAGAGAAACGACCGGTGAGCGCACGGCGGGCGACCTACCACGCGCCGGCTTCAGATCGCCAGGCCAGCCCGGCCTCAGCGTGTGTCAATAGGCGAGGCATCTGGTCTCCCATGTCGCCGGTAGCTCCACGCGCCGCCGACCGTGGGCGTTCGAAGAGGCGCGGCCGAGCTCATACCGCGCGCCCGCGGCGTACCTGACGTACCAGAACCCATGCGACCACCGCGACCAACCCGAAGGTCATCGTGCCTCCGGTGAGGCGCATGGTGAGCTGCTCGGGGAACCTGACCATGATGCCAACGAAGGCCCATATCGCCACGAGTGGTGGAATGGCGTCGTTGAAGCGAAGCGCCAGAGTCAGAATGATGCCGGTGGCGACGACCATCATCACCGCCGCCCATGTCGGGCCCGTGAGCGGCGCTCCGCCCCAGCCGAGTTTCGCCAGCAGCGCCGAGACGTTTGCAATCGTCGCCACGCAGATCCACCCCAGGTAGAGGCTCATCGGAACGAACAACGCCCGCCTCACCAGCGGCCGTAGGGTCGCCACTGAAACCAGTTGAAGGCGCCGGTAGATCGCGATCAAACTCCCAAGCAGGGTGAGCATGAGCAGCACGCTCAGCCCCAGCTGCAGGAAGTGCCAGGCAAAGATCCACGCACCGTTGGCGATGCAGCTGAGCACGAAGAGCGGCCGAACCGGCGCGAGCACCGCTTCGGCAGCCGACGAGAGTGCCTGGGCGGCGGTGAAGGCGATCAGCGCGAGGTAGATCAGCCCCCAGATAGAAAACACGTAACCCGCTGGCACGAACCAGATGGGGTAGCCGTCAGAAATTGCACCGGTGGTGAGGCCGTTGAGCGGAAGAGCGTTCGCCAGCGCGTTCACGGTGATCATCCCCACGAGCGAGGCGATCGAGGCAGCGACCCAGATTCGGCGCGCGGGCCTTTTGACGGCAGAACCCAATGCCTGGGCCGCGAACTCTGAGTCGTAGGACATGTGTGCACGACCTAATGCGCCCTGTAGGTGCGGGCCAGTGAATCGCCCGGTCTTGGGCATCGCCACGGGCGTTTAAGGTCGGTGCGCGCCCCAACGCGCCACCGGGCGGCCTTCGATGATCGCCCCCATGTCTGGGGCAGAACCGGAGAAGCCGTCGGTGATGCCGGTGATTTTGACTCCACCGTTCTTGGCCGGCCCGCCCGAACGCAACGTCGGAGTCGATTCGATCACGACTTCGGTGAGGTGATCGACGCCGAGCGCAACCGGGGTCACGAACGGGTCACTTGCGACGATGACGTCATGGTCATGGCGCTTGGTCGAGGTGCTGAAGAGCGGCGTTGTTGCCGGCAACCCCGAAGCGGCTGCGCCCAAAGACGTGTACGAGCCACCGCTCGTCGACCACCACACCGACCCATCGGGAAACCAGCCGTTGTTGGTGAAGTCGATGGGGCTGTTCGCGCCCGACTCGATCGCCAACATCTTGGTGCCCGCACCGCGATAGAGAAGCAGATTGTTGCGATACGCCCATGAGCTGAGCGAGCCATTGTTGAACTGCACCCAGCCCCAGCCGGTCGTGCCCTCGGTGCGAACGATGGTGTTGTTGTAGATGGCAAAACCCGCGTTCGTGCTGTTGAGCTTCAAGGGGCCGCGAATGGTGTTCACCACCACGTTGCGAAACGCATAGAGCGGCCCACCCCAGAGGGGGTCGAGCGACAAGAACGTGGCGCAGTTGGTGAGGTTGTTGTCATAGAAGCCGAGGTTTCGGGTGCCGTAGTCGGCCTCGAAGGCGTCGTCGCCGGTCATCGTCACGCGGTTGCGGTAGAAATAGACTGCGGCCGAGTGAACCCCGTCTACCACCGCGAACGAATCGCCGAAGCCGTTCAAGGTGTTCTCGAACGCGCAATTGCCCTGGCCCGGCAGGCGCACGCCGTCGTCGTTCCACGTCAGGTTGGTTTGGATGAAGGGCGCGGTCCACACGTTGTTGCCCTTGAGGTCGCAGTCGTACACCAAGAGGCGGCTGGTGCGCGCCCAGGCCACGATGCCCATGTCGACGCCGCGAAT
>Ga0105048_10005614_pt1 | contig 20244 bp, 19 predicted proteins | sample MAT05_FD_78382 | JGI IMG/M metagenome (GOLD analysis project Ga0105048, IMG submission 78382) | Freshwater microbial communities from Lake Fryxell liftoff mats and glacier meltwater in Antarctica - MAT-05 | ecosystem: Environmental > Aquatic > Freshwater > Ice > Liftoff microbial mat | place...
AGAAGCGCCAAATCCACGGGAACGCGCGTCAGCAGCTCGACGATATCCAGCTTGGACTTGGCCCCCCCCGCGTACAGCTTGAACAGTACGAGGTCCTCCACGCCCACGAGTCGGCCCGGAAGGCCCACCTGACGGGTGGCCCGTTGCTCCGCCGCGCGGACGAGCGCGGGGAAACCACCGGCCGGCGAGTTGTCGAAATTGATGATTTGCACCGGCCGGCTGTGCTCGGCCTCGAGCGTGATGACGCCCCCCAACGGGTCGGCTCCATCGGCGGCACTGTAGTGACCGTGAAAGCCAGCCACCCGTAGACTTTCGAACAGCGGTGGCATCTCGGTCGTCGGCATGGCCAGCGCGAGATCCAAATCCTCCGTGAAGCGCGCGTAACCGTGAGCAGCCATCGCCGCGGCGCCGATCAAGAGGGGCACGAGCCCCTGCCTCTCAAGCTCGGCCACCACCCGCTCCGCTAGGAGGAGCGTCGACTCGCTCACGGCGCCTTCTTGGCGGAGGCCTCGAGCGACAGTGCCTTGAGCACGCGGTCGCGCGGGCTGAGCGCGAGAATTCGCTCGATGGCGAGCTTGCGGGCCGCGTCCGCCGACGCGCTTGGGCGGGCGTTCAGCTTGCTCACGGGGATGGTTCCCGGGTCGGCGCGCTTCGTCACCCGGCCAAGATATCTCGCCGAGTCAGAAGCAGCTAGGAATCACCTCCATCCTCTTCCGTTCGCCTCGCAAGTGGTCTTCCGGGCTGACTGGTCTCCGGAAGTCGGTCGCTTGTTTCCGAGAATTGGGCATCGCCGTCAGAACGTCCATCGGCGAGTCGGCCGCGGTCGCCGAGAAATCCGCCCAATAACGGGCGACGGGCCGGGCGTCGCTCGGCGCGATACGCCCTTGTTGGCTTTGGCGATGGACTTGCATCGGTCGTCCCAATGTCTTCTGTCCGGGGCTTGTTTCGCTTCTCATCCTCTTGCGGCGCGCTCGGCGCCACCGGGGTTCTCATCGGCTTGGTTGGCTGCAGCGACGGGGACCTGGATGAACCCCTAGCCACGGTCGAGCTGGCCCTGACTCTATCCGGGAATGTGTCCGCCGATTTCGTCGACACGCGTATCGACAGCAAAAAGCTCGAGAGCCCGATTGAGCGACGCGTTCCGATTCCTTCGGGTTCTTCGACGGTCGCCGCGGTCTACGGCGGGCTCCTCGGAGGAAAGTACTCGGTCGAGCTCACTGCGGAGTCGCGAGACGGGAGCGTTCAGTGCTCGGGCAAGGGCCAGTTCGAGATCTCAGCGGGTCAGACCGCCTACGCCCTCATCGTCCTAGACTGCAAGAAAGGTTCGGGGTCCGGAGGCGTCAGGGTCGGAGAGGTCAATTTCTGCCCGACTCTCGGATTTCTCTTCGCTGCGCCGCTCACGGTCGACGCCGGCCAGACCATCGATGTCGAAGCCCAGGGCAGCGACATCGACGACGATACGGTCAGCTACGTCTGGACCTCTACTTCGGGTTCGTTCGACAAGCCCATGAAGGCCAAGACGAAGTACCACTGCGACGAACCAGGCATGCAGACGCTGACCGTCACCCTGGACGACGGCAACGATTGCGCCGAGGCCACTAGTATCGAGATCGAGTGCATCCCGTCGTCGCCACCTCCCGAGTCAGAAGTTTGCGGCGACGGCGTGGTCGGGGTCGGGGAGAGCTGCGAGCCTCCGGGCACGTCCGGTTGCGACTCGACCTGTCAGCTTGTCGCGGCGGAGTGAGGGAACGGCGTCGTCGAAGCTGGCGAGGATTGTGATCCGCCCGACGACCTCTCCTGCGACAGCAGCTGCAAGTTCTGAAAGTGACCTTGCCTGCCCCGCGCAAGCCTGGTGGGCCACCCACGCCGCGACAACTCACTCTAGAAGGTGCCGCAGCGCCTCCAGATCCAGTGGGGCGGCTTCGACGCCGTCCAGCAACAGCTCCGCGGTAGCGCGCTTCTCGCCATGGAGGGCAAGGATCTTCTGCTCGACAGTGTCTTGCGTGACCAGACGGTAGACGGTGACTGGCCGTGTCTGGCCGATGCGGTGAGCGCGGTCGGTGGCCTGAGCCTCGACGGCGGGGTTCCACCAGGGATCGAGGTGGATGACGTAGTCGGCTGCCGTCAGGTTGAGCCCCGTACCGCCTGCGCGCAGGCTGATCAGGAATAGATCCCCCTCACCATCCTGAAATGCTTCCACGCGCTTGCGCCTCTGCGCAGCGGGCGTTGAGCCATCGAGGTAGACGTAGGGAATCGAGCGCGACTCCAGCTCGCGGCGGATCAACGCGAGATGCTGCACGAACTGGCTGAAGACCAGGGCACGGTGCCCGCCAGCGCGTAGCTCGTCCACCAGAGCGAAGAAGGTCTCGTGCTTGGCGCTACTCCCGAGCGACTCGGGCGCACCCGCCAGCATCGGATGACAGGCCGCCTGGCGCAGCCGCGTCAGCGCCGCCAGGATTTGCAACCGACCCTGGTTCTTTGGCCCGGAAGCATCCAGACGTCGCAGCGCGTCACGGCGAATCGCTTCGTAGAACGCCACCTCGTCGGCGTTCGGTTGGACGGTCAAGGTGATTTCGGTCTTCGCCGGGAGCTCTTCCAGTACGTCGGCTTTGCGGCGCCGCAATAGGAACGGCCGAACCAGCTGGTGGAGCGCCTCGCTCACGGCGCGTGCGCCGCCCGCCTGAAGCGGCCGCACGAAACGCCGCTCGAAGCGCTCCTGACTACCCAAGAGCCCCGGGTTGACGAAGCGGAACAGGCTCCACAAATCGAGCAGGTGGTTCTCGACCGGTGTGCCGGTGGACGCAAAGCGATAGCGAGCCGAGAGGCCGCAAGCGGCACGCGCGCGCTGACTGCTTGGGTTCTTGATCGCCTGCGCTTCGTCCAGGACGAGCAGCGCGAAATCGAGCTGGGCGAGGCGCGCGCTCTCACGCTGCATGTGGCCATAGCTCATGATCAGCAGGTCTCCCTTGCCCAGCCCGGCCAGCTGCAGCTCTCGATCTTCTTCGCCAAAGCGAACTACCCTGAGTCGAGGACAAAAGCGCTGTGCCTGCTCGGCCCAGTGCGCGCAGACGGAGGTGGGCGCGACCACCAAGGCTGGCCCTTCCTTGGCCAGCGCGGCGGCGAGAGCCAAGAGTTGCACGGTCTTGCCCAAGCCCATGTCGTCGCACAGCAGCCCGCCGGCGCCAAAATGCGCAAGGCGTCGCATCCATTCGTAGCCACTCACTTGGTAGTCGCGCAGCTCGGCTTCGAGTGTGCGCGGCACGGGGAACTTCTTGCGCTCGGCCTCGCGGTAACGCGCCAGCTGCTTCTCGACCGTCGCCTGAGCCGCGTCAGCGTCGAGACCTTCGAGCCAAGCGGCCAACGCCGGCGCGGCGAGCGCCGGCAGCTCGAAGCGCTCGGCCTTGCGCTCGGCCGCGCAAGCGATGCGATCGAGCTTGTCCATGAGATCGCGGGTGAGCGCCACGATTTGTCCACCGTCCAGCTCGACGAAGCGTCCGCCGCCCGGCGGGCGGCGCTCCACCAACTCCTGCAGGGACAGCACGCGCTCTTCGTCGATGCGCAGCTCGACCTGAAGGGAAAACCAATCGTTCGTGGCTTTGACGCCGACGCGGAGCGCCCGCGCGTCTCTCTCGCCGAGCAGCTGCAGCGGCTGCCCTTCGGGCCACTCTAGCCGCAGCGCGTCGCCTTGCCGGCCCAGCTCTGTCAGTAGCTCCAAGCAGTCGGTCAGCTCGCGGAGCCGCAGGTCCCAGCCGTCGCGCTCGGCCAGCGCCAGGCTCGGACACGCGAGTTCGAGCGCGTCTACGCGCTGGCGCTCATCCGCGAGATCCCGGCGTACCACGCGAGGTCGGCCAGCAATCTCCTCGGCCAGCGTGGCGCTGCCTTCCCCTGCCGCGATCAGCGGACCCTCCCCGCCAAACGGTCGCACGCCGAGCGTAAACCTGAGCCCTGGCGAAGCTCGATAGAGAGCGATCCGCAGCTGTCCGTCGGCCGGCTCGACCGACGCGTCAGGGATTTCCAGCTCCAGCTCGGAGCTTACCCGCACCGTACCTCCGAGACGGGCCAAGCTCGCACGCAAGGCGCTCTCTGCCTCTTTCGGCAAGGCCGTAGCGCTGCGCTCGAGCGCTCGGGCCAATGTCCGGTGCGTCTCGGTCAACGGATAGACGATCAGGCGGCTCGGCTCCAAAGCCGCCAAGGCCGGCGGTGCGCCAGAAGTCACGGAGGCCGCGCTCGGGACCAGCGACAGCGTAAACCCTTGGGCGCTCCTACGGAGCGAGAGTTCGGGCTTTCGCTCTTGGACCTCGAGGGGCTCGTGCGTGGTGGGATGCACAACGCGCGGGTTTCCGACGAGTGACTGAATCGCTCCCGCGCGCCAGACGTCGCCCATGCCGCGGTGGTCACCGTACCTATCGAGCTGCTCGATAATGCGTCGATCGAGCGCGCTCAGCTCGCCGCTGGAGTCGAGCGACCGCAGGCGACTCAGGGCAAGCGGACGATAGGCGCCCCAGCCGCGCGCGCCGCGCTTGCGCGAAAGAGGCGCTGGCACGAAAACACCGCCGGAGACCTCTTGCACCGTCCAGGCGAGCTGCCAAGCGGGCGCCTCGCCGCCCTCGGCGCTTGGCTCGGGCGTCTGCGCGGCGCGGTCCAAGAGTTCGATGACCTCGCGCCAGGCGGGACGCGGCTCGTGCAGTCGGCTGAGCACGCTCTCGCCTGCCCCTGCAACGAGGACGGCCTGACTCCTCGTCAGCTCGTCAGCCAGCCAAGAATAGCCGGCCGCGGCCGCCTGGGCCTGCACGCGGCCCACCATCGGCGTCCACATGGAGGCGCCGAGAGCCGCAGGCGAGGTCCACTGCCAGTGGCAAGCCGCGGCAAGCAGCTGAAAGACGAGCGCCAAATCGAGCCTATCCCCGTGCGGCCAGTCGAAGTCGAGGTCCACTCCACGCGTGAGACGTTCAGCCAGCTTCGACACGGTTCGCTCCGCGTTTCCCAGATGGCTTTGCTTGTGGGGGTCGACTACCCAATCGGCGAGCCAGCGGCGGTGCTCGGTTTCCCCCGTCACGAGAAGCAAGCGCGCCAGCGGAGCCGCAGGCCCCGACAGCCGGACCTTCCTCTGGCGGCCCACCCGCACCAGTTGACACGCTTGATTCGCGACCGCGCGAGCGCCGGCGATGTCGCCCCGCAGCAGCAGCAGCCCAGCTCTCGTCGTCTCGACAGTCGCGTTGGAAGAGAGCGGCTCGAGGAGCGACGCTGCCCCGTCCAGGTCACCCGCGAGCCCGCGGGACCAAGCGAACCAAACCGTCAGCTCCAGCCGATTCGCCGTCGAAACCCGAGGGAGGGCCTCACCCCAATGTGGAGAAACCGGTCTGAGGTCGAGCAAAGAATACACAATCATCTCTCGCGCCGCGTCATCGACGAACCGCTCGGGGATGCTCGCGAGCAGCCGACTCGACGCGGCAGAGGGCACCAGCACCTGCCACGCCGGCACCTGCCAGTTCCGCAGCTGTACGAGGAGCGACGAGAGGCAGCCGACATCGCCCCGGCGGAGCGCGACGCGCCCCCGCGCGATCATCGACCCGTCGACGCCCTGCTCCCTTCGCCCACTGAGCCTGCGCTCGAGGGCGGCGAGTTCCTGAGGCGAGGCCTCGCTCAACCAGTCGGGGCCGCCCTTGGCGAGTTGCATATCCATCCCGCTCGGGTTGCTCACGAGGTGGCCGGCGCCGCGCAGGTCTTCCGTGATGACCTTGACTTGCTGCGCGGTGAACGCGGTTCCCCTCGTAGTGCTCAGGTCCATCGCTCGAAGAAGCTCGGTCAGCTTCGACCGACTATTGACGGGCTCGAACAGGGCCACGCCCAAGAGAATCTGGCGTTGCTCCTGCGAGACGTTGACCCGCGCGTCGCTCGTCTGCTTCGCCATGCGCACCGCTTATCAATGGAACGGCTGACAGACCAGGGAATTTCCTGGAAAGGGGGCTCGGACAGCGTCAGCGAACTTGGTATGTGCCCGCACGCCATGAAAACAGTCATCTTCAAATACTGGGACAGCGTTCGTTCCAGCTTTTGGTTCGTCCCATCCATCATGGCGAGTGGCGCCGGCGTTCTCTCTCACGCAACCGTCGCACTCGACCAGAGCATCAGCGAGGCCTGGTTGAAAGAACTGGCCTGGATCTATACCGGCGGATCGGAGGGGGCCAGCGCGGTTCTGCAGATCATCGCAAGCTCGATGATCACGATCGCCGGCGTGGTGTTTTCCATGACGCTCGTCGCGCTTTCGCTTGCCTCGTCGCAGCTCGGTCCACGCCTGATGCGGAATTTCATGCGCGACACCTCCAACCAGGTGGTGCTGGGCACGTTCATCGCCACCTTTCTGTATTGCTTGCTCGTTTTACGCACGATTCGCCGCGCAGAAGAGATCGCTTTCGTTCCCCATCTCTCAGTCACACTCGGGCTGGCTTTCGCGTTGGCCAGCCTGGGTGTGTTGATCTACTTCATTCACCATGTATCGGTCTCGATCCAGGCGGATGAAATCATCGCGCACGTGAACGCCGAGTTGAACGCCGGCATCGAACACATGTTTCCGGTCGAGATGGGCGTGGGCAAACTGCCCCAGGACATCTCGGTCGACCAAGCCTTCGACGCAGAAGCAGAACCGGTCATCGCCGCAGAGGATGGCTATCTCCAACTCATCGACGTCGACTCCTTGATGGCGCTAGCGAGCCAGCACGATGCGTTGTTCCGGGTGGAATGCCGGCCCGGCCGCTACGTGATCGAGGGCAACCCTTTGGTCATGGTCTGGCCGCGGGATCGACTCAACGAGGAACTGGCGCTCAAAATCCGATCCACCTTCGCTCTGGGGACCCAACGGACCTCCGCGCAGGACCTCGAGTTCTCCGTTGACCAGTTGGTCGAGATCGCCGCGCGCGCGCTGTCCACCGGCATCAACGACCCGTTCACGGCCATCAGCTGCGTCGATCGCTTGGCGTCTGCCTTGGCCAAATTGGCCCGGAGAGATTTTCCTTCTCCCTACCGTTTGGACGATGACGAGAGGCTCCGTGTCGTGGCCTGCCCCTTCACGTTCGAAGGCATTGCTGGCGCGACCTTCAATCCGATTCGCCAGCATGCGCGCGGCAATGCCGCGGTGACGATTCGTCTGTTGGAGGTGATCGCGGACATAGCCCGGCTGGCGCGTCGGGAGGACGACCTGGCCGTCCTACGAACCCACGCCAGCATGATCGTGCGGGGCGCCCGCGAGGCTCTCTCTGAGCCAAACGACATCAAAACGGCGGAACGCCGCTTTGACGAAGCCTGGGCGCGTCTCGCTCCGCGTGTCGACGGCTGACGGGTGGCACAACCCCCGAACCCATCGGTCACGAACTCGAGAGCGGTCTCGCCCCGGGTCGACAACCTGGACTTGGTCATCAACGTTCTCTTTTACCACGATAGCGTTTGGCTCAAGACCGATCGCGCGGCCATGAACCGGGCAGTGTTCGCCGCGCTTGCGCCCGGCGGCGTCTACGGCATTGTCGATCACAGCGCCCAGGCAGGCGCTGGCGTGACGCAGGCCGAGACGTTGCACCGCATTGAACAGAGCGTGGTGCAGAGCGAGATCGAGGCGGCCGGCTTCGTGCCAATGAAGAGCGGTGACTTCTTGTCCGTCCCAGGCGACATGCGCGACTGGAACGCCAGCCCGCGCGCTGCCGGCGACAAGCGCGGCCAGAGCGATCGTTTCGTCCTGGCCTTCGTCAAGCCGAACAAGGGCGCGCGCTGAGCCGCGCTACCTCAGAAGGTTCCCGCCGCGCCCAAGCCGAGACCACCCGATAGTGGTGTGATGCCGTACTGCACGGTGACTTCGACTTTGGCAGCATCGCGGTTCTTCAGTTCGGCGTTGAACGCACGGCGCTCGCCGATTCGACTGCCGAGCCACAGGTCGCCGCCCGGTGACATCCCGCCTCCGGCAACCATCAGCACTGCACCCGTCACGGTGAGGCCACTGCTCACGTCGGGACAACCGTAGCCCGAAGGATAGGAACAGATGCTGTTCGACGCGATGCCACCCAACAGAAAGGGGACGCCGACCAAGAACACCGCGCCACCCACGCTGAGCAGAGCGATCGGCGCCCCGATGACCTGGTCAAGTGAGTCGAACCAGCTGCGCCGGCGCCGGAGCTCACGCTGGAAGCGCTGAGAACGTAAACTTCGCGCCGCGCCATCCAGTGGTCTGTAGCAGGGGAATCAGTGTCATCTGTCTCACCGATGACAGCGGTTTCACGCCGCGCTGATCATTCCACGCTCGGCGAACCAAGTGTTCGCTTTTATTCGTGAATTGGTGGTTCATAGCTCGCGCGTTCAATGGAACCGGCTAAGCTGGCGGACCCGGACATCCATGCCCCGCTGGGGGCGTGGTTCCTTTTCCGTGTCGGTTGAAATATGGCCTCTACGCTCCGCCCCACGCTCATTGCCCTCGCCCTCGCATCTCTCGCCGCAGCCGTCGGTGCTTGCTCCGCCGGCCCGAACCTGGACACGTTCGAACCCGATCTGAGTTCGGGCGGCAGCCTGAACGGTGCGGGCGGTTCGCTCATCGAAGGTCCCCGTTCGGGAGGCGCGTCGTCGAGTTCGGGAGGCTCGGGCACGTCGACCGGCAGTGGCGGAGGGCCCCAAGTCATCTGCACGCCCGCGGCCTGCACGGATACGCCGCGTGTCAGCGAGAGCTGCGCCGACGCGAAGGCCTGGGGCTTTTGCGAACAAGAGTGGTTTCAGGAGTGCAAGCAGACTTGCGGCACCTGCGACGGCAGCGAAGAAGAAGTGTGCGTCGAGGTCCCGGACACCGGTTCGGGTGGCAGCAATTCGGGCGGCGGTGACGACGTCGCGGTCACGCCACTGCCGAGTGGTTCGCCGCATGGCTGGGCGTCTCGCTATTGGGATTGCTGCAAACAGCATTGCAGCTGGCCCGAGAACGCGCCGCATGGCGCTGCCATCAGCTGCAATAGGCAAGACCAGAACATCAGCGACGGTTCGACGCGGAGTGCTTGCAGCGGCGGGGGCAGCGCTCACACGTGCTGGAGCATGGCGCCATGGGCCGTGGCCGACAATTTGGCCTACGGCTACGCGGCGGTGCCGCCCGGCGGCGCATGCGGCAAGTGCTACCAGCTGCAGTTCAACGGCCAAGGTCACCACGAGGCCAACGACCCTGGCTCCAAGAGCCTGGCTGGCAAGACGATGATCGTACAGGCCACCAACATCGGTTACGACGTGAACGGCGGACAGTTCGATCTGCTCATTCCGGGCGGCGGAGTCGGTGCATTCAACGGCTGCACCAGCCAATGGGGCGTGAGTGATCTCGGCGCGCAATACGGCGGCTTCTTGACGGGTTGCAACGGCAGCGTCAGTTGCCTGCGCAACAAGTGCAACAGCGTGTTCGCCGGCAAGTCCGATCTGCTCGAGGGTTGCTTGTTTCACGCCGATTGGATGGGCGGCGCCAACAACCCGGAATTCAACTACGCCGAAGTGGCCTGCCCTGCCGCGCTCGAGCAAACGTCGGGCATGAGCGACTGAGTGGAAGCAGGGCGGGCCGCGTTGCGGCGCCTCCGGTCCCCGTCCACGTGCCATCGGAATCCAGATCGCCGGTCGTCTGCTCCAAACCCGAACAACCCGCGAGAATCAGCACGGCAAAACTTTGTAGGGAAAGTGAACGCACAGTAGCTCCTGTACTCCTTGCAGGGCCCACGGCGCCACGGCGCGGTTTTGGAGTTCGGGTTTCGCCTCCATTTTCTGACGCAGCAACCACTGCCACAACTCCTGCACCATGAATTCACCGCGTACCGTGCAGTGGCTAGGCGTCGTCGAGGGGCTGTCGTTCTTGGTGCTGCTCTTCATCGCCATGCCGCTCAAGTACGTCTTTCACGAGCCGCTGGCGGTGCGCATCGTCGGCGGCGTCCACGGGCTGTTGTTCTTGGCGTTCGCGGCCACTCTTTTGTCGGCCAAGTTCGAGCACGAGTGGTCGCTCGGTCGCGCAGCGCGGCTATTCGGAGCGTCCCTCGTTCCTTTCGGGTTTTTATGGATCGCGCGCGACCTGCGAACTGACGTGAGCGAACTCGGGCGCTAGTCGGAACCCACTCGCAACGCGTCTGCGTGGGCCGCCGGGGCCACGATCTTGGCTCGGCGGTCCGTTGCTCCGCACAAGGGCCCCCGACTCACCGACGTCGGCCGACGCGGGCGGCGAGGTGCGATTCCACTACGTCACGCCTGGGGCCTTTTGTCTCGATCACCCGGAGGACCAGGGTCGCCGGAAGCTGGAACAACTGGGCAAGGCGCGCGACGTCCTGGGGATCGTCGGATACGTGGTTGCGGAACGAAAGGCTGGGTTGAGGCATTGGAAACTCCGGCGTTACGAAGAACAGCGTCTGGATCGTTCATCCGTCCCTGCCAGAGCCGTGCCAACTTTTTCTAGGTTACTAGCTTGGCTTACCCGCGACGGGCGCGGGCTAGGCAACTCCGCAGGTGAGCCTGTAGATTCGGCCCATGAGTGATTCGCACTGGTCCAGCCGCCAAGCCGCCGAAGTCGAAGCCATGGTCGAACTCATGTTCTTCGTCGCTCGGGCCGACGGCGAATTTTCGGTAGCCGAACGTCGCGCCTTTTTGGAAACGGTCGAATCGCTGTCGGAAGGCCATTTGGATTCCAGCGACCTGCTCGAACTCATGGACCGCGCACAAGCTGCGTTGGAAGTTCAGGGCATGGACTCGCGCCTCACCGACTTGGCAGCCCACTTGCCCGACGAACTCGCCAAGCGCCTCGCTTTCGGTCTGTGCACCCAGCTGGCGCTCAGTGACGGCCCCTACCAAGACACTGAGCGCAACATGCTCGACCAGATAGCGGTCGCTCTCCAGATATCTCCTGAAGACGACGAAGAGATCGCGCAGAGCGTGCGCTTGTCACAGCGCGAGTGATGGGTTGGGCACAGCGCGGATTCTCAGCACGCCTCCCCATCTTCGACAACCAGGCGTGACCCTCAGCAGGGGCAATCGAAATAAGCGCCGGAAACGTTCTGGATCGAGCGATAGCCACCGGGCAGATCGACGAAGAAATCGTCGCCACCCAAGAGTTCTGCGCGACCGTCGCCGTCGAGATCGAACGCGAAGTCCGCGAATAGCGGCTCCAAATATCGCGGGAACGTGCTGTGCGCCTGGACCCCTTCGTCCGCGGATTGCACGACCCAAGTCGGACCGCTCTTCTCGAGCAACAGCCACAGCGTGGCGTCGAACTCCGCGGCGCAGCCTCCGCCATCGCTACCCGAGAGCAGCAGCGAAACGAAGGTCTGGCCCTGGCCATCGCTGAACGCCTGGGCGCGCGGCGCTTCTTGCGCGTCCCAAGGACCCTTGCCGAGTTTCAGCTGGTCGTAAGCTCGCTGCAGCTCTTGGTGGGGCTTGGTCTTGCGCGCGAACTCGAGCGCAGAGCCGAGTTCGGTCGGAGCCACGCCCTCGCTACGCCAAACGCGAGCGACTGATTTCTGTGCGGAGCGTGCAAAGCGCGGCGTGCCCTGACACGCGTTCGTGTCGAGAGTCAGGCCCAGCATGCGGCCGCCAGCCTGGGAGAGCGACCACAACTCTTCGGCGCGAGTGGCTCTGCTCGCGAGCTGCGCGCCGTCTTGCCCGTTCCACTGCTGGACGATGCCAAAGTGAGGCGTCGCGTCGACGAGCACGACGAACTCACCAGCAGTCGCCTCGCACAACTTGCCGCCTTCGCCGTAAAGCGCGAAACGCTGGCCGCTCAGCGCAGCCAGACTCGGGGCCAGAGCCTTGGCGACGACGGGTCGCTCGGCCTCGTGATCGTTCACGTACTCCGTGCGGCCCGTGACCGCGTTGAGGTCCACCGGGCCGGGTAGCAGCAGGACCGTTTTGTGGCCCGGGCGCTCGCGCACCCAGGCGAACTCCTCGAACGAAGGGACGGCTGCGGCAGGGGCAGCGTCTTGTAGTTCCGAGGTCTTCATCTCCTCGCTGGCGATGCGCAGCTCCTGATCTTTCAACAAAACCAGCTGCTTTTGGCCGCTATCGCGGTAGCTCGCGTTCGCCCATTTCTGAGTGAATTCGACGACCGCGGAGCTGCCGGCCAGGCTGATGCGCGGACTCTCGGCGCTGACCGCGAACGGCTTTTGAAACAGCGCCTTGCGGTCGGCGATCCAGCCAGCTCGGTCGAACTTCTTCTCACGCGTACCGACGCGCTTGGTACCTGTGAAGCGAGCGGCGTAGAGCTTTTCGTAGTCGTCGAACTGCCCCGCATTTTGCGCGGCGACCCAACTGCCCAAGAGATCGAGCACGTCGCTCTCGACGATCGCCGGCGCGCGAGGGGCTGGCGTGGCCCCGGCAGCGGCGACGTTCTCCGGCGGCGTGCCCGCGTGTGTGGGCTCTTCCTTTTTGCTGGCCTTGCAACCGAGCCCGAGGGCCAAGACCAAGGAGGCGGTCGACAGTTGCCAAGAACGAGGCGTCATGCCTTCTGATCTATCATCTGTTCACAGAGGCTCGGAAGCGGCAAATTGCCACAGCGGCGCCCTCGACTCAGGCCTTGAGGTGATAGCCAGTCTCGAGCAGCCAGTGTGCGACCGCCAAACACAAGCCCATGAACACGAGCGTCATGCCAAAGCTGACTCCGACGCTCACGTCCGACTTGTCGTAGAAGCTCCAACGAAAGCCGCTGATCAAGTAGACGACCGGATTGAACAGCGTCACCTTCTGCCAGAACGGCGGCAGCATTTCGATCGAGTAAAAGCTGCCGCCCAAGAAGGTGAGCGGAGTTACGATCAACATCGGCACGACTTGGAGCTTCTGAAAGCCATCGGCCCAGAGGCCGATGATGAAGCCGAACAAGCTGAAGGTGATGGCCGTCAGCACGAGGAAGGTGACCATCCACAGTGGGTGTGCGATCGAATAGCCGACGAACAAGCGCGCCGTCAGCAAGATGATGATGCCCAGCACCACGGATTTGGTCGCTGCAGCGCCCACGTAGCCAATCATCATTTCCAGCTGCGAAAGTGGCGCAGACAGCACTTCGTAGATCGTGCCCGCGAACTTGGGCATGTAGATGCCGAACGAAGCGTTGGAGATGCTCTCGTTCAACAGCGACAGCATCGTCAGGCCCGGAATGATGAAGGCAGCGTAGGCCACGCCGTCGATCTGGGTCATGCGCGAGCCGATGGCCGAGCCGAAAACGACGAAGTAGAGCGACGTCGAAATGACGGGCCCGGCGATGCTTTGCGAAAGCGTGCGCAACGTGCGAGCGATCTCGAAGGCGTAGATGGCGCGAATGGCGTGGAGATTCATGCTTCGGGCCTGACCAAGTTGACGAAGATGTCTTCGAGCGAGCTTTCGCGGGTTTGCAAATCCTTGAACTCGACGCCGAGCTCGGCCAGCTCACGGAGCAGCACCGCAATCTTCGAGCGATCGTGCGCGGCGTGAAAGGTATAGGTCAGCTCGCGGCCTGCGCGAGTGAGGGACAGCTGGTAGCCGGCGAGCGCGACCGGGACTTCGCTCAGCGGCTCGACGAGCTGCAGAATCAGCTCTTTCTTGCCAAACTTCTCGAGCAGTGCGGCCTTTTCTTCGACCAGCATGAGCTCGCCCTTGTTGATGACACCAATGCGATCGGCCATTTGCTCGGCCTCTTCGATGTAGTGCGTCGTCAAGATGATGGTCACGCCTGTCTCGCGCAATTTGCGGACCATCTGCCACATGTCGCGGCGCAGATCGACGTCTACGCCGGCCGTGGGCTCGTCCAAGAACAGAATTTGCGGCTCGTGCGAGAGCGCCTTGGCAATCAGCACCCGCCGCTTCATGCCGCCCGACAGCGTCAGCATCTTGTTCTTGCGCTTGTCCCACAGCGAAAGATCGCGCAGCACCTTCTCGATCAACTGGGGGTTTTTGGCCTTGCCGAACAGGCCGCGACTGAAGGTCACCGTATCCCAGACGGTCTCGAACATATCCGTCGACAGTTCTTGCGGCACCAGACCGATCAGCGACCGGGCGGCGCGGTAGTCTTTGACGATGTCGTGACCAGCCGCGGTGACGCGACCCGACGTGGCGTTGACCAGGCCACAAATGATGCCGATCAACGTGGTCTTGCCGGCGCCATTGGGGCCGAGCAAAGCGAAGATCTCGCCCTTCCGGATGTCGAGCGAGACGTTCTTGAGGGCTTGAAAGCCCGAGGCGTAGGTTTTGGTGAGATCTTGGACGGATATGATCGGCTGCAAGCGGGTTCCCTCGGGGGCCGAGCTTAGGCGCTCGACGACTTCGGTCCACGGGCGCATCCTCGAAGCCATGAAGCCTTTCGAGTTTTCCGGAAAAACCGTGCTCATTACCGGAGGCTCGACGGGCCTGGGCGAGGTGTTCGCTCGTGAGCTGTCGCGTCGCGGAGCGCGCCTCGTGCTCGTGGCGCGGAGCGAGCAGAAGCTCGGGGCCCTCGCGCGCGAACTCGGAAACGCCGAGTACATCGCGCTCGACCTCGCGGCCCCGGGTGCTGCAGGGCGCTTGTTCGACGCCGTGCGCGAGAAGCAGCTCGAGATCGACGTGCTGATCAACAACGCCGGCTACGGGCGCCATGGCGCCTTCGATGTGCTCACGCTCGAAGAACAGCGCGGCCAGATCGACTTGAACTGCGGCGCTCTCGTCGAGCTGAGCCACTTGTTCTTGCCCATGATCGAGCGTCGCCAGGGCGGCATCATTCAGCTCGCGTCGACCGCCGCCTTCCAACCCACGCCGTACATCTCCGTTTACGGCGCCACCAAGGCATTCGTTCTGTCGTTCAGCCTGGCCTTGTGGGCCGAGTACGCGCCCCGCGGCGTACGCATCACTTGTCTGAGTCCCGGACCCACCGAAACGCCGTTCTTCCAGCGGGCCGGCGAAGGCGCGGCGGCTGGCGGCAAGAAGGCGCCGGCCGAAGGCGTGGTGCGCGACGGTTTGGCGGCTTTCGTGGCGGGCCGGCCGAGCGTCGTCTCCGGCTTGGGCAACAAGCTGCAGACGTTTTCGTCGCGGCTCGTGGGGCGCGCCGCGCTGGCGAAACTCGTGGCCAGCATGACAAAGCCGGCCTGAGCCTCAGGGCAGGGCGTCGTCCAGCCAGCCGCCGCTGAATCCGGCACGACGGAGACCCGAGACGATCGGCTGCGATCCTCGAAGCATCCGCCAGACGAAGCCAGTCAGATGGTTCTCGATCATCAAGACGATGGGGCCTTCATCCAAACCGAACTTCCATGGAGCGACCCAGCCGTTGGGGTTTCGGTCTTTCTCCCGAAAGGTGGCGTTGAAGCTCGACTCGAGGCCGGGCTGGTCCTGGCACCGCAGAGCCAGTCGCTCGATGGCGTGGTGCATGGCGGGCAGCACGACTTCGGCCGCGAATGGCAAGGACGCGACGACTGCCCAGGGAGAGACGGTGCCGTCGTCCGGACCAAATGGTGCGCCTCGAGCTTTGTAACCAAAGAAACGGCGGCGCTTGCCATCGATGGTCCGGCTCTGGGGCCCGGGTCCCAAACTGGCCGTGAGTCCCCAGCAGTTCTCTGAATAGGCAGCGAATCCATGTGGGTTGTCGATGGCATAGGCGCGATGGATAAGGGTGGCGCGCCGACTGTTCTCGAAATAGTCCCAATCCGCGTTGCGACTTTGCGCGTCGCGGATGCCACGGAACTCGAGCCAGACTTGAGGCAGTTGGTGCAGGAACAACGGCCCAGCATAGAGGTAGTCGATGCCGTAGGCAGTGATGCGTTCGAACGTCCGCGTCCATTGCTCGTAGCCTGTGGCCGCGATCGGGAAGCTGGGAGAGCCGAGAGCCAACACGTAGAGCAGGCTGGCCTCGCTGTAGCCACGATTCCACGTCCAGCGCAGCTTGCCATGCTCGGGCGTCCAGCCATGACCGACAGTGCCGTTCTTGTTCGAGGCCCAGCTCCACTCGACGCGGCGGTAGATGCGCTCCGCGAGAGCGCGCAGCTCGACCTCGTCCGCATCGGCGCCCGTGAAGTAGCACGCTGACGTCAGCACTCCTGCCATCAACAGGGCGGTGTCGATGGTCGACAGCTCGCATCGGCCGGCGCGACGCCCGCTATCCATGTCGAGGAAATGGTAGAAAAATCCTTTGTAACCGCTGGCTTCGGCCGCGTCGCTTTGCTCGGCCGCGTCGAGGAAACGCAAGAGCGTGAGCGTGAGCCGAGCGGCTTCGATGCGACTGCAGTAACCGCGCTCGGCTCCGACGAGCCAAACGCTGAGCCCGAGTCCCGTGGCCGCAATGCTGGCCGGTGAACCTGGCTGCGTCCGGTCGGCAACCAGTCCCGTGGTGGTGCTCACGAAGCGCGTGAAGTAGTCGAAGGTGCCGCGTTGCAGCTCTTCGAGCATGCGGCGGTCTCGCTCGGAAATCTGCGGACTATCGATCGCTGGGGCGGCCCGGAGCACGCGCAGGCGATAGCACGCGCGGCGCGCGCTGCGGAAAGTGTCACGTCTTTTGCCCAAGTCACCTCCGTGGCACCTCGGCGGGTATGCTTTGACCGTGACCCGCGCGACCGACCGCACGACGCTCTGGGACCTGGCGGTGCTCTTTCTTCGTCTCGGCACCACGGCGTTCGGTGGACCCGCGGCGCATGTGGCGATGATGCGCGATGAGGTGGTTGAACGTCGCCGCTGGCTGACCGATGAGCGCTTCTTGGATCTACTCAGCGCCACCAACCTCATTCCGGGACCGAACTCGACCGAGCTTGCCATTCATATCGGCTGGGAAAGACGTCGTTGGGCGGGCCTCTGGGTGGCGGGCCTGGCCTTCATCGTACCGGCCATGCTCCTCGCGGGCGCGTGCGGCTGGGTCTACGTGCGGTACGGAAAACTTCCTGCTGCAACCTGGCTGCTCTATGGGGTGAAGCCCGTGATCCTAGGCGTGATCGTGCAAGCACTGTGGAAGCTGGGCCCCTCCGCGCTCAAGACCATGACGCTACGCGTGCTTGGTGGCGCCGCGGCGGCGATGGTGGCTTCAGGCGTGAGTGAACTCATCGTTCTGTTTGGTGCGGGCGCCGTGATGGTCGCTTTTGAACGGCGCAATGCTGCCAGCCTGCTCCTCCCGCTCGCACCCGTCGCTACGGTCGGGCTTGGGCAGCTCGTGAGCCTTCCCTCGCTCTTTTGGCTGTTCCTCAAGACCGGCTCGGTGCTCTTCGGCAGCGGCTATGTCCTCGTCTCGTTCCTTCGCGCCGACCTGGTCGAGCGCCTGCACTGGCTGAGCGAGGCGCAGCTGCTCGACGCCGTGGCGGTGGGCCAATTGACGCCTGGCCCCGTTTTCACGACGGCGACGTTCATCGGTTATCTTCTCGCCGGTCCAACCGGAGCGCTCGTGGCCACGGCTGGTATATTTTTGCCCGCCTTCGTATTCGTGGCTCTGAGTGGCCCCTTCGTGCCTCGCTTGCGAGCATCCGTGAGCACAGCGGCGTTTCTCGATGGCGTCAACGTTGCCTCGTTTGCGCTCATGGCCGTGGTGACGGCCCTCTTGGCCCGGGCGACGCTCGTGGATCTTCCGAGCGCAGCCCTCGGACTCGTCGCGTCGTTCTTACTCGTACGCTTCAAGCTCAACTCGAGTTGGTTGATCCTGGGCGGGGCAGTAGCTGGACTTGTCCTGCACGCGTAAGCCAAGCGCGCCGTGCGGGATGGCGCCAAACCCATGAAAGTACGAGAAAAGCTAGGCGCTAGGAGAAATCGAACACTGCGCGCGACGGAATCCATCGAGCGCGGCGTTGAACCTCTCGAACCAGCCCACACCGGGCAGAAAGAGAACGTTCCCCATGAAATTCGCAATCATTCCCGCCGCGGCTCTCATCCTCGTCTCCAGCGTAGCCGTCTCGGCATTCGCCCACGGCGGGCATGGTCCGATGGCCAACGTGGACGCCAACAAGGATGGCAAGATCACCCAGGCTGAGTCGCGCACCGCAGCCGCAGCCTTCTTCCAGAAGCTCGACGCCGACGGCAACGGCGTCATCACCCAGGCAGAAGCGGAAAATGCTCGCGCCAGGATGGGCGACAAGGGCAAGGAGCACGCGGAGGCGCGCTTCACCCAGAAGGACGCCAACAAGAACGGTAAGCTCGAGCGCAGCGAAGTTTCACGCATGCCCGACGACAAATTCAAGGCACTGGACACCAACAAGGACGGCGCGTTGACGAAGGAGGAGATGAAGGCCGGCTGGGCTGCCAAGAACGGCGACCGCAAGGCCGGAGGTGAGGCAGACGGCAAACGCGAAGGTCACGATCCCTTCACTCGGGCCGACACCGACAAGGACGACCAAGTGACGAAGGTCGAAGCCCAGGCTCGAGCCGACGCTCGCTTCAAGAAGGCGGACAAGAACAGCGACGGCGTGCTCAGCGGTGACGAGCTGCACCGCGGCCGCCACGGGGGCAAGTCGGCTTGCGGCCCCAAGAAGAACGGCAAGACGTCCCCTGCATGAAGCGCGCTTTGCTCGTCGCGTCCTCGCGAAGAAGGCCCGGTCCAGAAGGGCCGGGTTTCGATGAGAGTTGGCTTCACACTCGGCGGCGTCGGGCACGTCCAACTTCGATGTCGGCAGACACGCAATGCTACTCCGCCGTGCGCAACTTGAATTCGGCAGATGACGTCGGCTGCGACACGCAGTGGGAGTTCAACCTGCGCAACTTGAATTCGGCAGATGACGTCGGCTGCGACACGCAGTGGGAGTTCAACCTGCGCAACTTGAATTCGGCAGATGATGTCGGCTGCGACACGCAGTGGGAGTTCAACCTGCGCAACTTGAATTCGGCAGATGACGTCGGCTGCGACACGCAGTGGGAGTTCAACCTGCGCAACTTGAATTCGGCAGATATTCGCAGGCAAACGCATCGCCATCCTTGTACTTCCCGAGTTGTCGGCTTCGCTGATCGAGTGGGCTTCGGGAACGCCCGCGCCCCGCACCTGCCTATGTCAGTGCCGCGCCGCGCCCGGCGGCGCCCGCAATCATCCTCGAGGCTCAGCGGAGCACTGCGTCAAGCCACAGCAGCTGAGCAGCGCAGCGCAGCGCTGCTCAGCGCAGCGCTGCGCTGCTCCCGGTCGCGCACATCGCCTGCAACCTGCAGCAGGCGATGCTGCCCTCGCTCCCCGATGGTCAGCAACGCGTCGCTCGCGTCGCTCGCCTGCGCTCGGCTACGCTCGCGTCGCTCGCCTACGCTCGCGGTCGCGCCCTGGAATTTCGTCGAGATCGATCAAGCCGTGTTTGCGCCACAACACCGCCAGTAAGAAGGATCGACCAGGGCGCATGATGTCACGCTGCGGCGGCGGCATTTCGATGCCGGCAAGCGGGCGCCAACCGTCGAATTCGCCCGCCGAGCTACACGCATCCGTGCGCCACGGCGCGAGCATCGTCGCGCGTTCACCCCAATGGTGGCGCCGGTTGAGCAGCACATAGGCCAGCGCCATGCGGACCTCGCGAGGCGTCCGCAGGGCCCGAGCATGGTAGCGCTCCGAAAAAACGGCTCCGCGCCTTTGCAGCATCGCATTGAGACGCTTCGCGATGCGAATGGCCAAGCCCTGCATGCCGCGAGCGAGCGCCGAGCCATGGCTCGCCTCCGCGATGAGGTGCAAATGGTTCGTTTGCACTGAATAGTGCACCAATCGAAAGTGGTCGGGTTGCTGTTCATTCGACTTGGCCAGCGCTTGCTTGATCTGCAAGAACAGCGATCGTTCTCGCAAGTTCGGCAAGCCTGCGCGCACGCGCAGCGTGACGTGCACAGGCTGGTGCTTGCGGTGCGCTGCGCGCGCACCGTGCGCTACTCGCGAGAGCCGAGCCCGAGGCCTGCCTGCACCCGAGCGCGCGCCACCCCAGGTTCGAAAGGGCAGCGTTGGTTGCGAGCGCGTGTCGTCGTTGGGTTCGGATCGAGGCATATTCACAACCAGTGCAACCCGCGCATGATAGCAGAAAATACTAGAAATTGCCGTAATTCGATAGGTTTTAGAGGTCGCACGTATGGTTTTGACGCGTTGCAGAGCGCGGCACGCGCGCGTTCGGTTCAGGCGAGTTTTGCGCGGCGCGTGAGCGTGTCGTCAAGAGCAACGCACGAAGTCTTTCGAGCAGTGTGTGACTTGAATGCGGCAGATGTCGCTGGCGGGCGTCGTTGCGTGTCGCTGGCGGGCGTCGTTGCGTGTCGCTGGCGGGCGTCGTTGCGGTGGTGACTTGAATGCGGCAGATGTCTGCGGGCAAGCGCGGGGCGACGTGCTGCGCGCGCGCGTCGCGGGCGTCGCGGGCG
>Ga0105048_10005615_pt1 | contig 20244 bp, 21 predicted proteins | sample MAT05_FD_78382 | JGI IMG/M metagenome (GOLD analysis project Ga0105048, IMG submission 78382) | Freshwater microbial communities from Lake Fryxell liftoff mats and glacier meltwater in Antarctica - MAT-05 | ecosystem: Environmental > Aquatic > Freshwater > Ice > Liftoff microbial mat | place...
CAGGCGCGGCTCAGCCTTCGGCGCAGGGCGGATCGATCAGGTCGTCGATGCGCAGCCGCAGCACCATCGTTTCACCGGGCGGGGCCTTGAGGATTTCATCGGCCAGCATCAGCAGCCGCTCGTGCAGCATCGCCGCTTCGCGGCTCGCGCCTGTGCTGGTGATTTCGCTGTAGACGCGCAGCGCCATGCCGGCCTCGGGCGGCGGCTCGACAGCAAGGCGGATCTCGTGCTTGGGCGGCGGGCTGCCGGGGGTGCGGCGTGCCACCAGGTCGAGTCGGCTGGCGACGAGTACGCGGATATCGCGGGCGTTGATGGGGTCGGGCATGACGGTCTCCATAGGCGTGGCCGGTGAGTGGGTTGGTGGATCAGAAGAAGACGGTAACGCCGGGATGTTGCGCCGTCCAGCGCGGCCATAGCGCGGCGGCCGCCGCAGCGGGCTGCGCGGCGCTGGCGGCGGCTGACGTCTGCGCCTGCAGCCACTGCGCAGCACGCCGCGCCGTGTGGTCGGGCGCGAAGGCGCGTTCGAGCACGGGCCGGGCCTGCACGACCGCCTGACGGGCGGTGGCCAGCGCCTGTTCGCCCTCGGCGGGGCGGGCGGCGGCGCTCTCCAGCGCCGCCAGGGCCAGATCCAGCCGCAGCAGCGCCAGATCCGGGTGGGCCGCGTCCGCGCTGGCCGCCTGCGCCGCTTCGGCTTGCTGCAGCGCGCGCAGCGCCTCACCGCCGCGGCCCAGGTGGCGCAGCGCCACGCCGCGCAGCCACAGCGCGTCGGCGCGCCAGGCCGCTTCGGGTTCGGCCCAGTGCGGCTGCGCCAACAGGGCCAGCGCCTGTGCCGGCTGGCCTTGGCGCAGCGCGCTCTCGGCTTCGATGCGCGCCAGACGCTGGCGGTTGAAGCGGTCCGCCGACGCCAGCATCGTGCGGCCGGCGTCCAGCGCCGCGCGCGCGCCCTCGCCGTCGCCGGCGGCCAGCAGTACACGCGCGCTGATCGCCTGCCAGGCGGCGGCCGTGTCTTCGCCCTGGTCGCGCACGCTCTGCGCCGCCGGGGCATGCCGGCGCAGCCAGGCGGCGGCCCCTTCGGCGCGCTGCTGGCGCACGCACCAGGCCAGCCAGAACTGGCGCACGCCCAGTTGGTTCGGGCTGTCCGGGCCGAGCAGGCGGTCGCTTTGCCCGACCAGGTTCTCGATCACCGGCCAGCCGCGCTGGTACTCGCCGGCCAGGTACAACGTGCGTGCCAGGCCATAGCTGGCCAGCCAGCGGGCCTCGGGCGACAGCGTGCGGTCGTCAGCCAGCAGGCGCGCCGAGCGCTCGTGCTCGGCCAGCGCGTCGGCGTGGCGGCCCAGCGTCTGCAGCGCGCGGGCGCGCGTGGCGTGAAAGGCCAGTTGAAGCTCGGCGTCGCCCGGTTGCTGGATCAGCCCGCGCACGGCATCCACCAGCGCCAGCCCACCTGCGGCGTCGCTGCGCCCCGAGATCGACACCTCGGCGCGCTGCAGCGCCTTGTCGACGCGTTGCTGCGCCGGCAGGCGTTCATCGGGCCAGGCGCGGTCGGCGGCATCCAGGCTGCGCGTGGCCGCATCCCAGCGCTCGCCCAGCACGGCGATGCGCGCCTCATCCACATGCGCTGCTGCCAGTGCGGGCGAGGGACCGCCAGCCTGCAGCAAGGCGGTGCGCCGGGCCTGCGCCGCGGCGGCGCGTTCCATGTCGCCGAAGTGATGCCAGATGCGGCCCACCGCGCCCAGCAGCTCGGCCTGCAGCCGCGGCTGCCGGTCCATGCGCGTGCCCAGCTCCTTCTCGCCGCGGGCCAGCAGTTCGCGCGCGCTGATGTCGCGCCCGCCGTGCAGATCGGGGTCGGCGCCGTCGAACAGGCCGAGCAGGAAGTCGCGCACCGCGTTCGCCCGCGCCGCCTCGTCTCGCGCCTGCAAGCCCTGCACCACGGCCACCGCGCTGGCCAGCGTGAGCGCGATCGCCGCCGCGCTGCCGAAGGCCACCGCGGCGCGGTGGCGCTGCACGAAACGCGCCGCCACGTAGCCGCGCGACGGTGCCCGCGCCTGCACCGGCATTGCCGCCAGCCAGCGGTCCAGATCGGCCAGCAACGCGTCGGCCGAGGGGTAGCGCGCCGTGGCATCGGGCGCCACCGCGCGCAGCACCACCGCGTCGAGATCGCCGCGCAGTTCGCGCTGCAGCGCGCCGGGCGTCAGGTCGCGTGACACTGCGGCGGCCGGCGTGGCGACGCGGCTGGGCGCGGCGCGCTCGCCGTCGACGATCGTCAGCTCCAGCGCCGCCGCACCTTCACGCGCCGGCTGGAAGGGCCGCGCACCCGCCAGCAATTCGCACAACAGCACGCCCAGCGCGTGCACATCGCTGGCGGTGGACAGCGGCTGGCCGCGCAGCTGCTCGGGGCTGGCGTAGGCGACGGTCAACGGGCGCTCGCCGTCGCGCGTGAGGTCGGCGGCGGCGGCGCCGTGGTCTGCGTCTGCGTCTGCGTCTGCGTCTGCGTCTGCGTCTGCGTCTGCGTCGGCGCCCAGCAGCTTGGCGATGCCGAAGTCCAGCAGGTGCACGCCGCCTTGCGCATCCACCAGCACGTTGGCGGGCTTGAGGTCGCGGTGGATGACCAGCCGCGCATGCGCGTGCTGCACCGCCTGCAGCACCTGGCGAAAGATCTGCGCGCGCGCGCGCAGCGTCAGCCGGCGCTGGTCGCACCAGTCGGTGATGGGCTGGCCGTCGATGCGCTCCATCGCCAGGTACGGGCGGCCCCGCGCATCGACACCGGCGTCGTACAGGCGCGCGATCTGCGGGTGCTCCAGCCCGGCCAGGATGTCGCGCTCACGCGCAAAGCGCTCGGCCATGCCGCGCGCCCAGGCCACTCGCGGCAGCTTCAGCGCCACCTGCCGCCTGAGCTGGCCGTCGGCGCGCTCGGCCAGCCATACCTCTCCCATGCCGCCTGCCCCCAGCAGCTCGATCAGGCGATAGGGGCCGACCTCGTCGCCCGCCGCCGGCACGGACGTGCCGGGCGGTGGGCCCAGCGGGGGCATTGTCTGCAAGAAGTCGCCGGTCTCGATGCCGGCCTGCGTGGCCAGCAGTTCGCGCAGCGGGCCGACCAATGCGGCGTGCTCTGGCGCCAGCGCCAGCAGCCAGGTCGTGCGCGCGTGCGACGGCAGCGCCAGCGCTTCATCCAGCAGGCGGCTGAGCACGGGCCAGTCGGGCGACAGGTCTAGCAGCGCGGGCATCGTGGCGGCGCGCGCGGCACCCGGCCGCTGCGCGCGTCTGATTGTGGTCCGATAGTGGCGGCGCGAAGCGATCGCGTTGCTTGGGGTGAATCTTTTGCGGTACACATGCGGCAGGGCGAGGAATGGTCGAGGACACAACGCAGAAAGTGCCGCTGGTCTTCTACCGCACCAGCAGCGGCAAGGAGCCGGTACGCGGATGGATCAAGGCCCTGAATGCACCGGATCGGTTTGCGGTCGGCCAAGACCTCATGCGGGCGAAGTGGCGCTGGCCCGTCGGGATGCCGCTGTGCCGAGCCACGGGTCGAGGCATGTGGGAGATCCGCACCGAGCTTGCCCAGCCACCGCATTGCGCGCGTGCTGATCTGTCTGGACGAGGGCGCGCTTGTTGCGTTGCACGCTCTCATCGAGAAGACCCAGAAGACGCCGGACGACGAAATCGCGTTGGCGCGCAAGCGCCTGAAGGAGTTGAGATCATGAGCAAGAAGCATCACGGACCGAGTCTGGACAGTCTGCTCGAGGAGAAGGGTGTGGTGGAAGAAGTGCAGGCAATGGCCATCAAGGAAGTCGTCGTCTGGCAGTTGACTGAAGCGATGAAAGAGAAGTCACTGAGCAAGGCGCGATTGGCTGTCCTGTTGAAGACCAGCCGCTCTCAGGTTGACAGGCTGCTCGACCCGACTCGCGACGTGACGCTGTCCACGTTGCAGCGTGCCGCGGCGATGGTCGGCCGAAGAGTACAGATCGAGCTGGTCTAGCTCTACAGGTCGGGCGTCCGGCATCGAAGGCTGGTGCTCGATCGAGCCGCCTGCCCCGGGGCCGTACCATCAATACGTTGCGCCGACTGCAGACCGGACATCGCGCCGCCCCACGGTCTGACTATGGCCTGACGCCGCCACGCTCCGGGCCGGTCCCCACCGCAATCCATGTGCATCCGATGAACTCCAGCCCGATCACCCTGCGCCGTGCCAGCGCCAGCGACGCCGCCGCGATGGCCCACCTGATGAGCGAGCCGCAGGTGGCGCGCCAGCTTCTGCAGTTGCCATGGCAGAGCGCCGAGCAGTGGCACAGCCGGCTGGTCGACGGCCAGCAGCCCGGGCAGCCCGACCTGCTGCTGGTGGCCGAGCGCAATGGCGAACTGGTCGGCAATGCCGGACTTCACGCGCCGTCGTCGGCCGTGCGGCGGCGGCATGTGGTGAGCCTCGGGATGGCGGTGCAACTGGCGGCGCAGGGGCAGGGCGTGGGCAAGACGCTGGTGGCCGCGCTGATCGACTACGCCGATCATTGGTTACCGGTGCTGCGCATCGAGCTGACGGTCTTCACCGACAACGCGCCGGCCATCGCGCTCTACCGGCATTTCGGCTTCGAGGTCGAGGGCACGCACCGCGCCTACGCGCTGCGGGATGGCGTCTACGTGGATGCCCTGTTCATGGCCCGCCTGCATCCGCATCCGCCGCGGTGGGCGTGATGGCGGCGGCCGGGCGTTTGCGCCAAGCTCTGCTGGCCCTTTTGCTCGGCGCCGCGGTCGGGCTCGCCGCAGCGCAGCAGCGCGTGGAGGTGCCCAGCCTGGAGCAGCGCGGCACTGCACCGCTGATGCTGACCGGCTTCTGGTTCGGCGCGCCCGCCACGGATTCGGCGGCGCCGACCCGGAAGCCGGCGGTGCTGCTGCTGCATGGCTGTGGCGGGCCTTATGGCCGCGGCCAGCAGTTGTCGCAGCGCATGCGCGACTACGCCGCGCTGCTCAACGCCGAAGGTTTGCACGCGTTGGTGCTGGACTCGCTGACACCGCGCGGCGAGCGCGAGCTGTGCACCCAACGCACCGGCGAGCGGCTCATCACGCAGGCCAACCGCCGGCTCGATGCGCTGGGTGCCCTGCAGTGGATGGCCGCGCAGCCCGAGGTGGACGGCGCGCGGCTGGCGCTGCTGGGCTGGTCCAACGGCGGCAGCACCGTGCTCAGTGCGAGCAACCCCGGGCATGCCGAGGTGCGCAACGCCAGCGTCCGTCCGCGTGCCGCCGTGGCCTTCTATCCGGGCTGTGAGGCTGAGCTCGAACGCGGCTGGCAGCCGCCATGGAACGTACTGCTGCTGGTCGGCGAGCGCGACGACTGGACGCCTGCCGAGCCCTGCGTCACGCTGGCCCGGCGCGCGGTCGAACGGGCGCGCATCGAGGTCTATCCCGGGGCCTTCCACGGCTTCGACTCCACCGCCGCCGTGCGCCACCGCCCCGAGGTGCCCAACGGCGTGCGGCCCGGGCAGGGCGTGACGGTGGGCGGCGAGCCTGCCGCGCGCGCGGCCTCGCAACTGGCGCTGCTGCAGTTTCTGCGCGCGCAACTCGTCGGCAGCACTCCATGAGCGACATGAACGACACCACCGGAAAGTCCGACACCAGCGAACCGGCACCGACGCCCGACAGCGACGACCCCGAGGTCGACGCACTGCAGGCCCTGTGCGAGCGCCTCGACGGCTTCGGCGTCGATCTCAGCGTCGAGAAGCTCGACGGCTTCATCACCGCGCTGGTCTGCGGCCCGCGCACGCTGATGCCTTCCGAGTGGATCGAGGCGCTGTGCGGCGACGCCTTCGAGCGCGCCCACGGCGACCCGCAGTCGCTGGAGGAGGCGACCGGCGCGCTGCTGGCGCGCTGGAATACCGTCGCCGAGCAACTCCATCCCGACCGCCTGCTGGAGGAGGAACAGCAGCTGCGGGTTTCGCCGCTCCTGATGTACTGGGACGACGAGGCGCGCGCCAAGCTGGTCGCCGAGGGCCTGATGGACGAAGACGGGGCACGCGGACTGCAGCCCGGCGCCGAGTGGGCGCGCGGCTTCGCGGAAGCCATCGACATCTTTCAGGACGACTGGTCGGACGCCGGCCTGAACCGCGACGAGACCGAGGCACTCGGGCAGTGCCTGCGCGACGTGTTCTTTCTGGCGGTGCCGCCGGATTCGCCGCGATACGCTGCGCTGTTGCGGGATCGGGGCTACCCGAGCAACCTCTCGCGCGACGACCTGATCGACGTCGCCTGCTTTGCGGTGCAGGACCTGCGGCTGCTCTGGATCGAGCGCCAGGTCCGCCCGAGCCCGCGCCGTGTCGAGGCCCGGCCCGGCCGCAACGACCCCTGCCCTTGCGGCAGCGGGCGCAAGTTCAAGAAGTGCCACGGCGCCGTCGGGCCCTGACCGGACGTCGCCCGAAAAGCCCCTGCTAGAGTGCGCGCCATGCTGCCAACCCCCGGCCTTGCGGGCCGCCACATCGTCCTCGGCCTGAGCGGCGGCATTGCCTGCTACAAGGCGGCCGAACTGGCGCGCGAGCTGGTCAAGGCCGGCGCCACCGTGCAGGTGGTGATGACGGCCGCGGCCGCCCAGTTCATCACCCCGGTGACGATGCAGGCGCTGTCGGGCCGCGCAGTCTTCAGCGACCAGTGGGACGCGCGCCAGCCCAACAACATGGCGCACATCGACCTCTCGCGCGAGGCCGACGCCATCCTGATCGCGCCGGCCAGTGCCGACTTCATCGCCCGTCTGGTGCAAGGCCGCGCCGATGAACTGCTGAGCCTGCTGTGCCTGGCGCGCCCGCGTGAACGCTGCGCGCTGCTGGTGGCGCCGGCAATGAACCGCGAGATGTGGTCGCACCCGGCGACGCAGCGCAACCTCGCCCAACTGTCGGCCGATGGCACCAGCGTACTCGGCCCGGGCAGCGGGGACCAGGCCTGCGGCGAGACCGGCGACGGCCGCATGCTCGAAGCGGCTGATCTGCGCGACGATCTGATCGCCTTCTTCCAGCCCAAGTTGCTGGCCGGCCAGCGAGTGCTGGTGACGGCCGGGCCGACCTTCGAGGCCATCGACCCGGTGCGTGGCATCACCAATCTGTCCAGCGGCAAGATGGGCTTCGCCGTGGCCCGCGCGGCGCAGGAGGCCGGTGCGCAGGTCACGCTGGTGGCCGGCCCGGTGCACCTGCCCACGCCGCGTCACGTGCGCCGCATCGACGTGAGCAGCGCACAGCAGATGTATGGCGCCGTGCTGCCGCTGGCGCCGATGCATGAGGTCTTCGTGGCCGCCGCCGCCGTGGCGGACTGGCGGCCCGCGCACATGAACGGGCAGAAGATCAAGAAGGACGGCCAGCGTATGGCGCCGCTGTTCGAACTGGTCGAGAACCCCGACATCCTGGCCGCCGTGGCCCGGCTGCCCGAGCCCGAGCGCCCGTGGTGTGTGGGCTTCGCCGCCGAGAGCCACGATCTGCTGGCGCATGCGCAGGCGAAACGGATCCGCAAGGGCATCCCGTTGATCGTCGGCAACTTGGGGCCGGCCACCTTCGGCCGCGACGACAACACGCTGCTGCTGGTCGATGCCGACGGCGCGGTCGGGCTGCCCAGCGGCGACAAGCTCAGCCTGGCGCGCCGTCTGGTCGCCGAGATCGCACGCCGACGCGGCGTGCTCCGCTGATGGCGCTGATCGATGTGCGCGTGCTCGATGCACGGCTGGCCGCGCAGATGCCGCTCTACGCCACGCCGGGCAGCGCGGGGCTCGACCTTCGCGCGGCGCTGGATGCGCCGCTGCGGCTGGCGCCCGGGCAGTGCGAGCTGATCCCCACCGGGCTGGCGATCCACATCGCCGACCCGGGCCTGGCGGCGCTGATCCTGCCGCGCTCGGGCCTGGGCCACAAGCACGGGATCGTGCTCGGCAACCTGGTCGGGCTGATCGACAGCGACTACCAGGGGCCGCTGATGGTCAGCTGCTGGAACCGCGGCAGCACCGACTTCACGCTGCAGCCGCTGGAGCGCATCGCGCAACTCGTCATCGTGCCGGTGGTGCAGGCGGCATTCCGCGTCGTCGATCAGTTCACCGCATCGCGTCGCGGCGAAGGTGGCTTCGGCTCGACCGGCGTCGCCTGAGCGAACGCCGGCTGCACGAACCCGGCGCTACTGCAGCGTGCGCGCGGTCGGCGCGAGCGCCAGCACCTGCAAGGGCAACTCACCCACGCTGCCCGCCTCGATCTCGGCCTCGCTCGCCGCGCGCACGCCGCACACCTTCAGGTGCAGTCGCAGCGCCATCCCGGCCAACGGGTGGTTGCCGTCGAGCACCAGGTGCGAGGGGTAGAGCTCGCTGACGACGTAGATGGCGTCAGTGGGCATGTCCGGTGTCACGGCGCCGGCCGGCAAGCCCTCGAAGGCCATGCCGACGTCGACATCGGGCGGAAACAGCGCGCGGTCCTCGAAGCACACCAGATCGGGCCGGTAGTCACCGAAGGCATGTTCGGGTTCGAGTTGCAGCTTCAGTTCGTCACCGGCGGTGTGGCCGGCGAGCGCCTCTTGCACCTTGGCCAGCAGGTCGTCGCCGCCGAAGAAGAACTCGACGGGCTCCGGCAGTTCATCCAATGGTTGGTTCTGTGCGTCGGTCAGGGTCCAGCTCAGGCTGACGACGCAGGGGCTCGCGATGATCATCTGAAGAATGATCGCACAGCGCCTCACGCAGAATCCCGCAATGGACTTGAACGCCCCCCTCGAGCTGCTCGGCGGTCTGACGCCGGCGGCCTTCATGCGCCGGCACTGGCAGAAGAAGCCGCTGCTGGTGCGCCAGGCCCTGCCTGGCGTGCAGCCACCGTTGGCGCGCGCGGCCCTGTTTGCCTTGGCCGGGCAGGACGAGGTGGAATCGCGGCTGGTGGTGCGGCGGGCCGACGGCGGCTGGACGTTGCGCCGCGGGCCGCTGGCGCGGCGCGCGCTGCCGCCACTGCGGCAAAGGCAGTGGACGCTGCTGGTGCAGGGGCTGGATCTGCACCACGCCGCCGCGCATCAGATGCTGCGGCGCTTCGGCTTCATCCCGCAGGCGCGTCTGGACGACCTGATGCTGTCCTGGGCCAGTGATGGCGGCGGCGTGGGCCCGCACGTCGATGCCTACGATGTGTTCCTGCTCCAGGTGCAGGGCGTGCGGCGCTGGCGCATCGGGCCGGCAAACGATGTGTCTTTCGTCGAAGGGCTGCCGCTGAAGATCCTGCGCCGCTTCGAGCCGGTCGACGAGTGGCTGCTCGAGCCCGGCGACATGTTGTACCTGCCGCCGGGCTGGGGCCACGACGGGGCGGCCGTGGGCGAATCCATGACCGCGTCGATCGGCTTTCGCGCCGCCAGCCGTGGTGAACTGGCGGCTGAACTGCTGGCCCGGCTGGCCGATTCGGACAGCCCATCGGCGCCGCAGCGCCGCTACCGCGACGCGTCACAGCCGGCCACCACCGCGCCCGGCCTGGTGCCATCGGCGCTGCAGGACTTTGCGCGCGCGGCGGTGCAGGACGCGCTGCGCCGTCCGGGCGCGGTCGAGCGCGTATTGGGCGAATGGCTCAGCGAGCCGAAGGCCGAGGTCTGGTTCGAGCGCGGTGCCGCTGCCAGCGGGCACGGTGCGCTGCGCCTCGATGCAGGCAGCCGGCTGCTCTACGACGCGCAGCATCTGTATCTCAACGGCGAGTCTTTCCGCTGCAGCGGCGCCGACGCGCGCGCGCTGCATCAACTGGCCGACACCGGCAGGCTGGCGGCCAGCGGCCGTGCCCGCTTGAGCACCGCCGCACGAGCGCTGACCGACGAATGGATCAGCGCCGGCTGGCTGCATGAGGAGACGCCATGAATGCCCCGAATACGACGCCCAGCCCGACCACGGCCACGCCTGCGACGCCGCACACGGTGCAGGCTGTCGACACCCGCACCGCCTTTCACGCCGCGCTGCTGCAGACCTTGCAAGGAGCGGTCGCCCGCTCTGCCCGCCAGCTGTGGCTGGCTGACCGCGACTTCGTCGAGTGGCCGCTCGACGATCCGGCGTGGCTGGACGCTCTCACTGTCTTCGTGCGCGCGCCGCAGCGCCGGCTGACGCTGATCGGCGAGCGCTTTGATGTCCTGCGCCTGCATCGGCCTCGGTTTGTCGAGTGGCGCCGCACCTGGGCCCACGCCGTGCATTCCTGGACGCCCGAACCCGGCGCACCCGCCGTACCGACGCTGCTGGTCGACGACGGCCCGCTGATTCTGCGGTTGCAGGACGGCGAGCGCTGGCGCGGCTGGGTCGGTCGCGACCCTCACGAAGCGCGTCGCGCCCGCGACGAGCTTGAGGCGCTTTTGCAACGATCCGAGGCCGCGTTCCCCGTGACGACCCTCGGGCTCTAGGGATTCCCCTTAGGTCGATCTATACTGCCGAGTCGGGCACGGACCCAAGGCATTCACCCAATGCCGACCCTGTCTTAACCGTTGTGCCATCCGGCCCTGGCCAAGCGCGCCGACCCCGGCAAGCCCTCGGAATTGAACCCGCTGGATTCTGACCAACCACCTTTGAGGATATTCCCATGAACAAGTCGCTCCTGTTGGCATCGCTGATGGCCGTGGCCGCCCTGTCGGCCTGTGGCAAGAAGGAAGAGCCGGCGCCTGCCCCCGCCCCGGTGGTTGCTCCCGCGCCCGCCCCTGCGCCTGCCGCTGAAGCCGCTGCCGCGGCCTCGGCTGCAGCCGACGCCGCTTCGGCCGCTGCCAGCAAGTAAGCTCGCGTTTGCCAAAGAAGAAGCCGCCCTCGGGCGGCTTCTTCTTTTGTCTGCCCCGCCGCGCCGGCGGGGCAGAGCAGGCTCAGCGAAGTTCGTTGATCAGCAACCCCACGATGCGCTGCCCGGTCTCGCTGCCCTCGGGCCCGCCGGTCGAGTTGAGCACCGACACCATGGTGCGCTCGCTGCCGTCGTTCTGCACCGCGATGCGGTAGCGCAGTGCCGGCGAGCCTTCTTCGTTCTTGCCGCTGAACAGGCGGGAGAAAAAGCCCGGCTTGTCGGCTGCCGGCCGCGCCGGGTCGGCGTAGCGCACGAAGTACAGACCGCCCGTGCGGTCACGGTCCTCGACCGTGAAGCCGCTGCGGTCGAGCGCCACCCCGACGCGACGCCAGGCGCGGTCGAAGGGTTCATCCACCTGCAGTGTGGCCGCCGGCCGGCCGCCGATGGTGCGCGCACGCGCCGGCGTCTCGGGTGCCGCGGCGGCCACTGCCGCACCGGCCACCGTGCTGCGCGCCACATCTTCGCGTGCGCCCAGACGCACCATCAGGCGGCTGAGGAACTCGGCCTCGAGCGTCGGATCGCTCTCGCGCGGGCGCCAGGCGGTGGTGTCCTTCGCTGCGGTGGTGTAGATCTCCTGCAGCCCGCGGTGGGTGATGAAGACCTCGCTGCGCCCGCCCGCGCCGCGCTCGATGCGTGTGCGGTAGCGATCACGCTCGCCGCTGTCGTACAGGTTGTCGACAAGGCGGCCGAGCGTGCGCCGGATCAGGTCGTTTGGCAGCTTGGAGCGGTTCTCGGCCCAGTCGGTCTCCAGCACGCCGGCCTCGGCGCTTTCGCTGGCGATCGTGAAACCGCGCTCGATCCAGAAGGCACGCACCTGGGCGAACAGTTGCTCGGGCGGTATCGCCACGCTGAGCCAGCGCTGGTTTCCCTGGCGTTCGATGCGCATGTCTCCGATGGCCAGCGGGGCCACCACCTGCAGCGCGGTGGCTCCGCCCGCCACGCCGGCCCCGGGCTGCTGCGCGATGCCGGCTGCGCTGACCACACCGCCCGCAGGCTGCGCGAAACGTGTGTCGCGGGCCAGTTGGGTCAGGTCGGGCGGCACCTCGAGGCCCTTGGTGCGCGTGGCGCCGCTCTTGTAGTCGACCTTGCTGCCGCTCATCCAGCCGTCGACAGTGGAACAGCCGGCGCTGAGCACGGCGGCGGCCACCAGGGCCGGCAGGGCAAGGCGCAGCGCGAAGGGGCGGGTGCAGGGCGATGTCACGTTCAGGTTCTCCGGTGCTTCACCCGGGTGGGCGCGCACGATGGTGGCAAGAGGCGCCGCCGGCGCGATCAGAGCAGCCCGCTGTCGCGCAGGGCGGCGCGCACGGTGGCCTGACCGGCCTCGGTCAGCGGGGTCATCGGCAGCCGCAGCGCCGCGCCGCAGCGGCCCAGCTGGGCCAATGCCCACTTGGTGGGCGCCGGGCTGGGTTCGCAGAACAGTTGCTGGTGCAGCGGCAGCAGTTGCAGGTGCAGCGCGCTGGCGCGCCGCACGTCGCCCTCGAGCGCGGCCCTGCACAGCGCGTGCATCAGCCGCGGCGCCACGTTGGCGGTGACGCTGACGTTGCCGTGGCCGCCCAAGAGCATCAGCGCCACGGCGCTGGCGTCGTCGCCGGAATAGACCGCAAAGCCCTTGGGCGCATGCTTGATCAGCACCGATGCCCGCCCAATGTCGCCAGTGGCTTCCTTGATGCCGACGATGCCCGGCACCTCGGCCAGCCGCAGCACGGTGGCGGGCAGCAGATCGGCGACGGTGCGGCTGGGCACGTTGTAGAGCACGTGCGGCAGGTCGACTGCCTCGGCCACAGCACGGAAGTGCCTGTACAGGCCTTCCTGCGTCGGCTTGTTGTAGTAGGGCACCACCTGCAGCGTGCAGCTGGCCCCCACCTGCTGGGCAAAGCGTGACAGCTCGATCGCCTCGGCGGTGGCGTTGCCGCCGGCACCGGCCATCACCGGCACCCGCCCGGCGGCGTGCTCGACGCTGACGCGGATGATCTCGCAGTGCTCGTCCACCGTTACGGTGGGTGACTCACCGGTGGTGCCGACGACGCCGATGCAGTCGGTGCCTTCGGCGACGTGCCAGTCGATCAGGCGGCGCAGCGTGTCGTAGTCGACGCTGCCGTCGTCATGCATCGGCGTGACGAGCGCCACGATGCTGCCGGTGATGGGTCTCATCCGGCCCATTTTAGCGGTGCGGCCCGGGTGCTCCGGCGGCCGCGATGGCCGGCGCCAGCCAGCTGCCCCGCGGCCCCTCGGCGGGGGTGGCCGATGCGCGCGCGGCGATGCGTTGTACGCGGCGTGCAATGCCGCCTTCGTCGGCCAACCATCCGTCCTCGAAGGCCAGCACATGCAGCCCGGCGCAACGCTGCAGCAGCTCACCCGGCTGCAGCAGGAATTCCGGGTTCGTCGGCCGGCCCACGTGCTGCTGGCCGTCGGCGAAGGTCTCGTACAGCAGCACGCCGCCGGGGGCCAGCGCCGACACCAGGCGCGGGAACAGCCCACGCCAGAGGTAGTTCGTGACCACCATCGCGTCGAAGCGGCGCCCGCCCAGCGGCCAGGGGCTGCCGTCCTCCAGGTCGGCCAGCCGGGTCTCGGCCAGCGCCGCCAGCGGCGCCAGCGCAGCGGCGTCACGGTCGACGCCGGTGACGCCGAAGCCCTGCGCGACCAGCCAGCGCAGATGGCGGCCGCTGCCGCAGGCCAGGTCGAGCACGCTGGCGCCCGGGCGCAGCAGCAGCGGGGCCCAGCGCAGGATCCAGTCCGAAGGCGCCGGCGTCATCAGAAGCAGGCCCAGACCGTGTTGCCCAGCGCCAGCAGCAGGTGCGGGTTCAGATAGGCGCTGAAGACCAGCGCCAGCGCCAGCCCGGCGCCCAAACAGCGCCAGGTGCGTCCGCTGCGCAACATGCGGGTCATGCCGGCTGAGGCGCCAGGCGCACGATCGGCGTCTCGCGCACGGGCAGGTTGATCAGCGCGCCGAAGACGCCCAATGCGATGGACAGCGTCCAGACCAGGTCGTAGCTGCCACTGAGGTCATAGACGCGCCCGCCGAGCCAGACGCCGAGGAAGGACCCGATCTGGTGCGACAGGAAGATGAAGCCGGCCAACGTCGACATGTACTGCACGCCGAAGATCTCCGCCACCAGGGCGTTGGTGGCCGGCGCGGTGGACAGCCACAACAGGCCCATCACCGCAGCGAAGACGTACACGCTGGCGGGCGTCACCGGCAGCGCGACGAACAGCGTGAGGGTCAGCGCGCGCAGCCCGTAGATGCCCGACAGGATGTAGCGCTTGGGCATGCGCGCCCCCAGCGCGCCCGAGGCGTAGGTGCCGAACACGTTGAACAGCCCCACCAGCGCCAGCGCGATCGGGGCGACATCGGCGGCCAGGCCCTTGTCCTGCAGGTGGCTGGGCAGATGCACGGCGATGAAGGCGAGGTGAAAGCCGCAGACAAAGTAACCGGCCATGAGCAGCTGGAAGCTGCGGTAGGCGAAAGCCTCGCGCAGCGCCTCGCCGATGCTCTGCTGCGGGCCCACGGCGGGCGGGGCCACCGTTTCTTTCAGACCGCGGGCCAGCGGCAGGATGGCGAGAGACAGGCAGGCCAGGACGAACAGCGCGTCCTGCCAGCCCCAGCGGGTGATCAGCCAGTGTTCCAACGGCAGCATCAGGAACTGGCCGAAGGAGCCGGCCGCCGCCGCCACGCCCATCGCCCAGGAGCGCTTCTCTGGCGCCACGTTGCGCGCGATCACGCCGTAGACCACCGCGTACGTGGTGCCCGCCTGCGCCATGCCGATGAGCAGGCCTGTGCCGCCGAGGAAGCCCGCGCCCGAGGTGGCCAGCGCCATCGTCACCAGCCCGCCTGCGTACAGCAACCCGCCGAGCAGCAGCACGCGGTAGGCGCCGAAGCGGTCGGCCAGCGCCCCGGCAAAGGTGCCGGCCACGCCCCAGGCCAGGTTCTGGATTGCGATTGCGAAGGCGAAGGTCTCGCGCGTCCAGCCGCGGTCCATGGTGATCGGCTGCAGCCACAGGCCGAAGCCATGGCGGATGCCCATGCTCAGCGTGACGATGGCGGCGCTGCACAGCAGCACCTGAGACATCGACAGGCTGGTGTGGGTGGAAACGGGATTCATTCAGCGATTGTCCAAGAGAACGCCGCAGGCCGGCGGCGCATGGCTCGCTACAGTGTCAGAACTCGGAGGTGCGGATGAAGGTTCTGGTGTTGGGCGGCGGTGTCATCGGTGTGAGTTGTGCTTACTACCTGGCGCGTGACGGGCACGAGGTCGGACTGGTCGACCGCCAGGCGGGCCCGGCGCTGGAAACCAGCTTCGGCAACGCGGGCGAAATCTCGCCCGGCTACAGCGCGCCCTGGGCCGGGCCGGGCGTGCCGCTCAAGGCCATCAAGTGGATGTTGATGACGCACAGCCCGCTGGTCATCTGGCCGATGCTGGACCCTGCCATGTGGCGCTGGGGCGCGATGATGCTGGCCAATTGCACCCGCAGGGCCTATGCGCTGAACAAGAGCCGCATGGTGCCGATTGCCGAGTACAGCCGCGACTGCATGAAGGCCCTGCGCGCCGACACCGGCATCGCCTACGACGACCGCGCGCAGGGCACGCTGCAGCTTTTTCGCACGCAGCAGCAGCTTGACGGCATCGGCGGCGATGTCGAGGTGCTCAAGCAGTACGGCGTGCCCTTCGAGGTGCTCGACCGCGACGGCTTCTGCGCGGTGGAGCCCGCGCTCAAGCTCACGCAGCACAAGTTCGTCGGCGCACTGCGCCTGCCCAACGACGAGACCGGCGACTGCTTCAAGTTCAGCCAACGGCTGGCCGAGATGGCTGCCGCGATGGGTGTTCAGTTCCGCTGGAACACGCGCATCGACGGGCTGCAGGTGGGCGGCGGGCGCATCACCGGCGTCTTCACCGACGCCGGGCGGCTGGCCGCCGACCGCGTCGTGCTGGCGCTGGGCAGCCACAGCCCGAAGCTGCTGAAGCCGGCCGGCATCGACATCCCGGTCTACCCGGTCAAGGGCTACAGCATCACGGTGCCGATCACCGACGCGGCCGGCGCGCCCGAGTCGACCATCATGGACGAGACGCACAAGGTGGCGGTGACGCGGCTGGGCGACCGCATCCGCGTCGGCGGCACGGCCGAGCTGGCCGGCTACAGCATTGCGCTGCGCGAGCCCCGCCGGGCCACGCTGGAACACGTCGTGAGTGATCTGTTCCCGAACGGCGGTGATGTGTCGAAGGCCAGCTTCTGGTGCGGCCTGCGCCCGATGACTCCCGACGGCACGCCGATCATCGGCGCCACCCCTGTGCAGGGCCTGCTGCTGGCCACCGGCCACGGCACGCTGGGCTGGACGATGGCGGCCGGCACCGGCCGCGTGATCGCCGACCTGGTGGCCGGGCGCAAGCCCGACATCGACGTCGCCGCGCTGGGCATGGCGCGCTACGGGCGCGGCTGAGCGCTCTCTAGAATCCTGGCAATGGCCAGCAAGCAGAACAGCTCCTACGCCGAAGCCTCGATCCGCGTCCTGAAAGGCCTCGAGCCCGTCAAGCAGCGGCCGGGCATGTACACGCGCACCGAGCACCCGCTGCACATCGTGCAAGAGGTGATCGACAACGCGGCCGACGAATCGCTCACCGGCCACGGCACGCGCATCGCGGTCACGCTGCACGCCGACGGCAGCGTCAGCGTCGAGGACGACGGTCGCGGCATCCCTTTCGGGCTGCATCCGGACGAAGGCGTCTCGGTGCTGGAGATCGTGTTCACCCGGCTGCATGCCGGTGGCAAGTTCGACAAGGGCGCCGGCGGCGCCTACAGCTTCAGCGGCGGGCTGCACGGCGTGGGCGTGAGCGTCACCAACGCGCTGTCGCGGCGGCTGGAGGTGACCGTCTGGCGGGAAGGCCAGGTGGCGCGCCTGGTGTTCGCCGGTGGCGACGTTATCGAGCCGCTGAGCCAGCGCGACGCCACGCGCGGTGAGCGCCGCCACGGCACCACGGTGCGCGTGTGGCCCGATGCCAAGTACTTCGACAGCGCCGAGCTGCCGCGCAACGAGCTGACCCACCTGCTGCGCAGCAAGGCCGTGCTGATGCCCGGGGTGACAGTCACTCTCGGCATCGACAAGCCCGGCAGCAAAGATCTCGAGACGCAGACCTGGCTCTACCAGGGCGGCCTGCGCGAGTACCTGCTGCAGGGCCTGAACAGCGAGCCGCTGATCCCGCTCTTCGACGGCGAGCGTTTCGCCGGCGAAGCCGAGGCCGAGAACAACGCGCCCGGCGAAGGCGCCAGCTGGTGCGTGGCCTTCACAGAGGATGGTGGCACGCTGCGCGAGAGCTACGTCAACCTGATCCCCACCGTCGCTGGCGGCACGCACGAGTCTGGCCTGAAGGACGGGCTCTTCGGCGCCATCAAGGGCTTCATCGAGCTGCATGCGCTGCTGCCCAAGGGCGTCAAGCTGATGCCCGAGGACGTGTTCTCGCGCGCCAGCTTCGTGCTTGGCGCGAAAGTGCTCGACCCGCAGTTCCAGGGCCAGATCAAGGAGCGGCTCAACAGCCGCGACGCGCTGCGGCTGATCTCGGCCTACGTGCGCCCGGCCCTCGAGCTGTGGCTCAACCAGCATGTGGAGCACGGCAAGCGGCTGGCCGAGCTCGTCATCCGCCAAGCGCAGACGCGCCAGCGCGCCAGCCAGAAGGTGGAAAAGCGCAAGGGCAGCGGCGTCGCCGTGCTGCCGGGCAAGCTGACCGACTGCGAGAGCCGCGACCTGGCCTTCAACGAGGTCTTCCTGGTCGAGGGCGACAGCGCCGGCGGCAGCGCCAAGATGGGCCGCAACAAAGAGACGCAGGCGATCCTGCCGCTGCGTGGCAAGGTGCTCAACAGCTGGGAGGTCGAACGCGACCGGTTGTTCGCCAACAACGAGATCCACGACATCGCGGTGGCCATCGGCGTCGACCCGCACGGCCCCGATGACGAGCCTGATTTCAGCGGCCTGCGCTACGGCAAGGTGTGCATCCTGAGCGACGCCGACGTCGACGGCTCGCACATCCAGGTGCTGCTGCTGACGCTGTTTCTGCGCCACTTCCCCCGGCTGGTCGAGCGCGGGCATGTGCACGTGGCCAAGCCGCCGCTGTTTCGCATCGACGCGCCGGCGCGCGGCAAACGTCCGGCGGCCAAGATGTACGCGCTGGACGAGGGCGAACTGCAGGCCGCGCTGGACAAGCTGCGCAAGGAAGGCCTGCGCGAGGGTGCGTGGTCGATCAGCCGCTTCAAGGGCCTGGGCGAGATGAGCGCCGAGCAGCTGTGGGAGACCACGCTCAACCCCGAGACGCGGCGCCTGCTGCCAGTCAATTTCAGCGCCACCGGCTTTGCGCAGACGGTGGCCATGATGACCCGGCTGATGGGCAAGGGCGAGGCCGCCGCGCGGCGCGAGCTGATGGAAAAGCGCGGCGACCAGGTCGAGATCGACAGCTGAACTTCGCTGCGGGCTTTGCAATCTCCGCGGCCCGGTCGTGACCGATGCAAGGCGTCGGCGACGTCACCCGCATCGACGAGCGCTGCAGCAACTCCTTGATGCATGCGCGGCCGGCGGCTGATCTCGCCCTACGGCAAGGGTCGGGCGTGGAAAGGTTCCGTGCGTTGACGCGCCATGTGCGTCGTCGCACGGACAGCGGCCGCAGTTTCGGGCAAGTTCAGCATCCTTCGCAGCGGCAGCACCGGCTGCCGGGCGGCGCCAGGCTGGAGGCCATGTGCAGTTCTAGGAGGCTGGCTGGCACCGACGCACCCCGATCACGCCCACACGAGAGAGGCCCGCCATGCCCATGAATCCCCACCCCACTTCCTTCGGCGTGTTCAAGCCGGTGGACCATGTGCTGATGTCCTTTGCGACCGCGGCGCATTCCGACGCTGCCGTGAGCGCGCTGCGCGAGGCCGGCTTCGCCGAGTCGGATATCTCGCGCTACACCCCGCGCGAGATGCAGGATCAGGCAGAACTGGACATCAGCCGTGCCGGCGGGCTGGCTTCGCTGGGGCAGGACCTGAATCTGGTCAAGGCCCACCTGGCGCTGGCACTTGAGGGTCAGAACTTCGTCGTCGTCAGCGCCGCCCACGACGAACAGGTGCAACGCGTCACCGAGGTGGCTACGCGCACGCACGCCACGCGGGCGCAGCGCTACGGTGCGCTGGTGATCGAGGAACTGGTTCCTCCGGGAGTCAGCGCCCACCAGACGGCCGAATCGCCCGACCGCGGGCTGGACCTGCAGAAGGACACGCGCGACGACGTGCTCGGCCCCGAAGCCGACGCGTGAGCCCGCACCCGGGTGCCGCGATTCGATCTCGACCAGATCCAGGGGTATGTCATGAATGATCCGGCGGATTTGAAACTGAACGAACTGCTCGCGGTGCTGCCTCCGGACGTGCTTCAGCGCTGGCGGCCTCAGCTCGAGTTGTCGGACATGCCGCTGGGCCAGGTGTTGTGCGAATCTGGTGAAACGTGGGAACAGGTGGTCTTCCCGACCACCGCAATCGTCTCGCTGGTGAACGTCACTGCAAACGGCTCGACAAGCGAGATTGCCGTCGTCGGCAGAGAGGGTCTGGTCGGTATCACGGCCTTCATGGGTGGCGGCTCCACGCCCAGCCGCGCCGTGGTGCAGTGCGCAGGCGAGGGCTTTCGGCTCGATGCCAGGCTGATGAAGGACGAGTTCGAACTCGGCGGCGCAGCCATGCACCTCATGCTGCGCTACACGCAGGCCCTCATCACACAGATGGCGCAGACCGCTGTGTGCAACCGGCACCATGCGCTGGACCAGCAACTCTGCCGCTGGCTCTTGCTCAGCCTGGACAGGCTGGAGGGCTCAGAACTCGTGATGACACAAGAGCTGATTTCCGCCAATCTGGGCGTGCGTCGCGAAGGCGTGACCGAGGCTGCGCTGCGCTTGCAAGAGGCCGGGGTGATCCGGTACGCGCGGGGCAAGATCAAGGTGCTCGATCGCCCGGCGCTCGAAGCCCGCACCTGCGAGTGCTTCGGCATCGTCAAACGGGAGTACGACCGGCTGCTGCCGCGTCGCCATGCACGGTAGATGACGGCACGCCGAAGGCCGTCGGCGCCGCGGGCGAGTCCCTGAGTCAGGCTTCGGCATCCTTGCGCAGCGTCGCTTCGACCTGCTTGGTGGCGGTGATGTCGACGAAGGTGATCACGGCGCCATCGATCACGTTGTCCAGCCGGCGGTACGGCATGATGCGCACCGAGAACCAGCGCTGGTCACTGCTTTGAATCTGTTTTTCCGAGAAGACCAGCGTGCGCAGCGTCTCGTGCGCATCGTCGTGCAGGGTCGGGTACTGCAGGCTCGTCGTCAGGTCGCTCAGCGGGCGGCCGATGTCGCTCTCGCGCAGGTTGATGATCTTGGCGGCACGGTCGGTGAAGCGGCGCACGTTGAGGTTCTGGTCCAGGAAGAGCATCGCGATCTCGGTGCTGTTGAGCAGGCTCTTCATGTCGCTCTGGGCCAGCGCCAGG
>Ga0105048_10005618_pt1 | contig 20240 bp, 17 predicted proteins | sample MAT05_FD_78382 | JGI IMG/M metagenome (GOLD analysis project Ga0105048, IMG submission 78382) | Freshwater microbial communities from Lake Fryxell liftoff mats and glacier meltwater in Antarctica - MAT-05 | ecosystem: Environmental > Aquatic > Freshwater > Ice > Liftoff microbial mat | place...
ATCATTGCAGCTTTCTCCGTGGTCGACATCTTGTCCATCATGGCCATATGGTCTTTGTCGGACATCTTGACTTTATCCCGCGTGGCGGGGTCCTGAGCAAACGCTGTGCCCACGCTAGCGAGGAGCATTATTCCCAAGGCACTTAGAACTGTTCTCGTACGCTTCAACATTGTAGTGAATCCTTTTCTTAGTGATCGCTGGAACCTACGGGCGATCAGACGGTAGCGAGAGGCTGACGGCAGCCGAATCCGAGGCCAAAAGGGATCGGCCCGGTACTTATGGTTGCTGTTTGGGAGGCATGGCTACCCATGTGCCTTCCCGGACCGCGGCGGGAGCGGCTGTTTCTATTGCAGCAAGCCGATGGCCAACGGTACTCCGGTTTCGCGTTACATCGATCAATGTTGGAGCCCATAATTACCCACCAGAAGAGTTCGAGTTGTGGACTCTCGCGACGGATGCAAGACAGTCTCCACTGACTGCGGCCGGAGTGTCTGGCTTTAACCGCGATACCGGGTAAATGACCAAATATGGACTGAGCTGCCTTCGACAACCGGAGGCGGTTCAGCCGATTTTCGATGCCCGGGCGGATGAGCTGACACTTTTCCGGCAATTGTTCGCGGGGTCCGTTTGCCTGCCTCCCTCGCCACTCGTACACCCAAATACAGTTCACGCTCGGCAAATCCGCTTCAAGCCGTGGCGCTACTCGTATTTCAGTTCTAAACTAACTCCGCTCGTCCCGCTTGCGCCCCGCAATGAGATCCCCGATCCACTCTTCAATGCGCCCCTCTTCGACACCCGAAACCACCCCCCGCTCTTCCCGTACACCGTCCGAACTGCCGCCGCTGACCTCAATCATTCGTTCAACCACAGTCCGCCACGTCCAGTTCTGCGCCACGCTCCCGCCGGATTTGAGCGCCACCCAGTCGAACACCGTCGCCGCCCGCGCGAAAACGGTCGCGTCAAACTGAACGACACCGGTCCGTACCGCGCTCGTTGAGAAGCGGACCACACCGGCCAGCGGATGCCCGCGGAGGGTCGCGAAGGTCAGAACGCGAGGCGTTACTTCTTCAACCCGGATCTGAATGTTCCCGCGCAGGGGTACGAAAGCCGTTAAGCTCGCACCCTTGACCACTTCGTGGGCAGCCCCAGGCTCGGCGTCGAACTCGATCGGCATAAGCTCCGCGCAATGTTGACGAAAGTGCTCCAGCAACTCCTCGGCGGTAAACCGGGACCCAGTGATCTCCGCGACGAATCGCTTGCGCTCGAGCGCGCCGACACCTTCGGCCGGCTCTTGCTCCGGCTGCCCGTCTGCCAGTAGCTTCAACCCACTCGCAAGCGGGGTAGCAGTGATGTGAAAGACGCGGCTGAGCGCATTGTTTTCGGGAGGGTCAACAACGTTTTGCTCGACAATCATCTGAAACTGAGACTCGTTGATGGGGAACGGTACACCTATTGCTTGGGCGGCACGGACTGTAAGATCGGCGAGGAATTCCGGGACCGGCAGTCGCAGCGGGGTGCGGCCGGTGACACGCTCCAGACGGTCGAGCAGGTCGTCGGCACTGGTGATCTCTTCGCCGGAAAGTTCGTAGATGCCATGGACCTCCTGAGCCTCTATCGCGCGGAGGATGGCTTTGCCGAGGTCGACATACCATATGGGTTGAAATGGATGCGTTCCACTGCCGATCATCGGTATGGCCGGCAGCGTTCGCTGCATGTTGAGCAGTTTCGATATCACCTCGTCGCCGGGCCCATAGACATTCCCCGGACGAAAAATGACCCAGTGGCCGCTGTAGGCGCGAACAAGCGCCTCGGCGTCGAGTTTGGACTTGTGGTAGGCCGACGCGCCACGTTCCGCGGCGAGCGAAGAGATGAAAATAAACTTCGGCCCGCCGGCGCGGGATGCTTCGTCAAGGAGATTTCGAGTGCCGCCGACATTCACGCGTTCGAAAGTGATGTGGGGTGGTATTTCAGCGATGATCCCCGTGATGTGAACCACCGCCTGGCACTCGGAGGCAGCGCCACGCAATTGATCGACGTCCGTAACGTCGGCCGTAAAAGACTCGACCGCCGCGGGCCATTCACGCGATGCTTCCCCGGCGCCGCGAGCCAGCAGCCGGACCTGGTGTCCGCCCGCAATTAGTTCCGGGATCAGACCCGCGCCAATCACTCCCGAGCCGCCGGTCACCAACACGCGCATAGGTACTCCGCTATTGAAGATGCCATCTACGCGGGATGTGTTTCACGGTTTATTGCCTGGCCGGCGCGGGGCATCGAATATGCGAGGGGCAGGGTATCCGCTTTATGATGGAAGTGCAGTGAGCCACTCCTACGACGCGGTGATCGTCGGTTCGGGTCCAAACGGTCTTGCCGCCGCGGTGGTGTTGGCGGAGATGGGGCGGTCCGTGTTGGTGCTCGAAGCCAAGCCAACCATTGGCGGAGGCTGCCGCACCGCGGAGGTGACCCTGCCCGGATATCACCACGACATCTGCGCCGCCATCCATCCGATGAGTCTCGTCTCGCCCCTGTTCCGGCGGCTTCCGCTGGCGGCTCACGGACTGAAGTGGGTTCACGCTCCGGCGCCGCTGGCGCATCCGTTTGACGACGGCAGCGCCGCGGTGTTGTATCGTTCGCTCAGCGCGACCAGTGAGACGCTGGGCGGAGATGGCGGGGCCTGGACGGATCTGATGTATCCCTTCCTGGCGGACTCGGACTCGCTGTTCGCGGAATTGCTGAAACCACTGCGCATTCCACGCCACCCCTTCCTGGTTGCGCGGTTCGGTGCGCTGGGTCTGCGGAGTTGCGCGTCACTCGTTGAGAGTCAATTTCGTGGGGCGAAGGCACGCGCTCTATTTGCGGGTTGCGCCGCTCATTCGTTTCTGGCGCTTGACGCCGCCGCTTCGGCGTCTTTTGGTCTCGTCCTGGCGCTGGTGGCCCACACGACGGACTGGCCATGCGCAGAAGGCGGTTCGCAACGAATCGTGGATGCGCTCGCGGGCTATCTGCGCTCGCTTGGAGGCAGTATCGAGGTCAACCACGAAGTGCAAGGAATGTCCGACATCCCAGCTTCCAGGGCCGTGCTATTCGATCTCGCGCCGCGCGCGGTGGAGCGCATCGCGGGCGGCGCATTGCCATCCTATTACCGAAAGCAGCTCCTCGCTTTTCGGCAAGGACCGGGGGTCTTTAAGATAGATTGGGCATTGAACGCGCCGATCCCGTGGACGGCTCCGGAGTGCACCCAGGCGGCAACGGTTCACCTGGGCGCCACCTTTGAAGAACTGTCGGCATCGGAGCGCGACGCCGTGGATGGCCGAGTCTCCAGCCGTCCGTTTGTACTGGTCGCGCAGCAGAGCATGTTCGACCGAAGCCGCGCTCCGGAAGACCGCCACACCGGATGGGCGTACTGTCACGTTCCGCACGGGTCACCGGTCGACATGACCGAGAGTATCGAGGGGCAAATCGAGCGCTTCGCCCCCGGCTTCAGGGACGTGATTCTGGCGCGCCGGACGATGTCCCCGGCGGATGTTGAGAGTCACAACCCTAATATGATCGGCGGGGATATTGGTGGTGGCGCCAACGATCTGGCGCAGTTCTTTTTCCGGCCCACGCCGCGGTGGGACCCCTACTCGACGCCCAACCCCCGTCTCTTTCTCTGCTCAAGCTCGACGCCGCCGGGTGGCGGGGTGCACGGGATGTGCGGCTACTGGGCAGCGCAAAGCGCGCTGGGGAGAGTACTGCGCTGATGTTATTGCCCGATTTGCGTTTGTCGTGGTCCGGAGTTTAGCCCTTTGAACGGCCGGTTGGCGGGCGGCCCCAGTAGCACCGGCGTCGTTCCAGGGTCGAGCGCGACCTGATTCTCCGCGAGGGCCGATGCGTGCGACCGTGGGAATCCGATTGTGGCCGTGAAGCCCATACCCACGAAAGGAGCATCGGCTTCACGGCGATAATGGGGGTCTGTTCAGGCGGTTTCGGCCATTCGTTTCTCCGCCTTCTTTGTTGCAGAAGCGACGGGCAACGATTTCGTTTTTTCGGATTCCGAAATCAAGTCCGGCATCAGGCTTTTCAGAGACTCCTCCGCGCCCTTCTCTTCGGATAGCGATTCGTTGAGCAGAGTCACTACTTCAGTTAGTTCCAGGCCCTCCGCAAGGGCGATGGCGGTCATATACCCGGCGATCTCATAATGCTCAACGCGGCGGGCGGCGCCGATAATGCCGAGGTCGTAAACGGCCGGCGGGGCGTCCTCAGAGAGCGCTTCGGCGCCTTCCATAATGACGCCTTCCATTCCCTTGCAAACCTTTCCCGAGGCTTTGGTGTCGAGGATGCCGGCAATGGTCTCCAGGCGGGTGACCTGCTGCCTGGTTTCTTCCAGATGGGCCTTCAGCCCAGCCTTGAGATCAGCATTCCTGGCTCCCGCCGCCATTTTCGGAATCGCCTTCGTCAATTGTTTCTCGGCTGAGTAGAGGTCCTTGATCTCGGCCGTCAGCAAATCATGCGCACTCTTCATCGATGCCATATGTGTTGTCCCTTTCTAATTACTTCTCTCGCGGCGCAACGGGCCTGTACGATTCGCCAGCGCGCCGAAGCTTCTTTAAATCCCTACTCCACCGCGATCCAATCATTCTTCACTGCACGTTGAGGATGATTGGACCTCGGTGGCGGAGGTATTTCTAATTGAGAGCAAGCCGATGGCCATCCGGGAATAGCGCAGTTACTCCAGGACCAATCAACAGAATGGACGGCGCAAGCGATAGGGTCCCGGAATTCCTTGGGGTTTGGGTCGGGACATGAGTAACAACTGGCCTGTCAATGCGATCAATCGTGCGTTGGCGGTGCGCGTGCTCTAGGTTTCTGTACGATCGACGTCCGTTAGCGGATTCGTTCCCGATTACAGACGAAGAAGCAGATCGGCCGCGGCGGGTGGGATGGACCCGGTTGCGGTTAAGCACTGGAGAAAATGATGAAGGCACTTGTTTACCACGGAACCAAGGACGTTCGGATTGATACCGTTCCGGATGCGAAAATCGAGAAACCGACCGATGTGGTTGTGCGCATAACGACGACCAATATATGCGGGTCGGACCTTCACATGTATGAAGGGCGCACCGATGTGGAGAAGGGAAAGATCCTGGGTCATGAGAATCTCGGAGAGGTTGAAGCAGTCGGCGGCGCCGTTGTAAGTGTGAAGGTTGGCGACCATGTTTGCCTGCCGTTCAATATTGGATGCGGGTTCTGCGCCAACTGTGAGCGTGGACTGACCGGATTCTGCCTGACGTGCGCGTTGCCTGGTTCCGCCGGCGCCGCCTACGGATTTGCTGGCATGGGTCCATACAGCGGCGGGCAGGCGGAGTACTTGCGGGTCCCGTACGCGGATTTTAATTGCTTGCAACTGCCAGCGGATGCCAAGGCGAAGGAGAGCGACTACGTGATGCTCTCCGACATCTTCCCGACCGGGTGGCATGCAACCGTATTGGCGGGCATGAATCCAGGCGATTCGGTGGTCATTTATGGCGCGGGTCCGGTGGGCCTGATGGCGGCCCTCTCGGCGAGAATCAGAGGAGCGAGCAAAATCATGATTGTCGATCGACACCCCGATCGGCTTCAATTGGCTGAGCAAATCGGCGCAATTTCGATCAACGATTCCAAAGGGGATGCGGTAGAACAAGTGCTGGCGTTGACGGAAGGCGCGGGGGCGGACTGCGGCTGCGAAGCGGTGGGATATCAGTGTCATGATCACCATGGGCATGAAGTTCCAAACCTGACGATGAACAACCTGGTGAGTTCGGTCAAAGCCACGGGGGGCATCGGCGTTATCGGTGTATTTATTCCGAAGGACCCTGGCGCGGTGGATGCATTGGCCAAGAAAGGTCAGATTGTACTGGATTTTGGGAAACTGTGGTCGAAGGGCCAGAAAATCGCTTCGGGACAGGCAAACGTCAAGCAATACAATCGGAAACTACGAGACTTGATTCACGCTGGAATCGCAAAGCCGTCAATTATTATTTCGCACGAATTACCTCTTGATCAGGCGCCGGCGGCCTACAAGAATTTCGACGAACGCACAGCGGGATGGACGAAGGTGATTCTGAAGCCTACCGCATAAGTGGTTGGACGCGGGGAAGCAAATTGGTGCGGCGAAATGCGGTCACGGTATCCGGATTTGGGCGATGTCGAGAATGGTAAGAGCGGACGCGGACGACTTCCGTTTGTGGAGAGATCGCTTAAGAATGGCCGCGACCAACCCGGCCGACCGCCGTTGGAAAGCGCGCAAAAACGGGCATTGTCACATTCTTGTCACGCAGAAACGCCGCCTGAGTCAGGTGACTCAGGCGGCGTTTCTGGCGGGCGCGGCGGCTGTTCTGTTCGGCGGGGGCGGCACGAGCACAGTGCACTTTTTTTTGCCAACGGCATCAATTTTATAGGGCGAGGGCAACATCCTGGAATAGCGGAGAAATCGTGCGATTAGCGGGTAGGTCTGATGATCTCCGCGCGATGGCTTCCGCTGCCCATGGTTGTTCGTGAAGACGCACGTGTGGGTGATCTTCCATCTGCATGTGACGCATGACGCGGCCAGAGCGGGTTAATCGATTTGAGTATTGCGCGCGGCGGGAGCTATTACCTGACGTACCATCGCTGAGGGAGCGAGGAACCAGTGGGAAAGTGTTACCCCGAATTTCGAGAATTTCTGGCAAATAAAAGGGAATTTGATCCGGCCGAGGTTTTTCAGAGTAATTGGTACCGGCACTATAAGGCGTTGCCGGCGTGACGGAGACGATTGGCGGGTTACCGGACGGGGTTTCACCTGTTTACCCGATGGGCAGGCGACAGGTGAGCCGGTAGGCTTGAGGGCAGAGGTACAGCAATGGCTGATTTTCACCAAACGAACTCAATTGCAACATTGCACCGGCTGCGGCCGGGGCGCCTGCCCGGGATGGAGGCAGAACTGCTAAAGTACTCACGCAAAACAGGGATGAGCCTGATTTTGCCGGCGTTGGTTTCAGAATTTGAACGGCCGGCGATGCGAAAAATCGTGTCTCAATTGAAGGAGGTACCTTACTTCAGCAACATTGTGGTGGCGATTGGCCGGGCGACGCGGAACCAAGTGCAGGACGCGGCGTTATTTTTCCGCGAGTTCCGATCGCCGGTTACGATTTTGTGGGTGGAAGATCCGAAGGTTCAGGAAGTTTTTAGCGAACTGGAGCGGGCTGGCATGCCGGCGACGGTCGACGGCAAGGGCCGGACTTGCTGGCTGTCGATGGGATATCTGCTGGCCGAGGGCCAGGCGGACGTGATTGCGCTGCACGATTGCGACATCGTGAATTATAGCCGGGAGATACCGGCGGCGCTATGCTACCCGCTGGCGCATCCGCAGATGGATTTTGACTTCTGCAAGGGATATTATGCACGGATCTCCGAGAAGTTGCATGGAAGGGTTTCACGGCTGTTTCTGGCGCCGCTGATGGAGAGTTTTCGGGAGCATACGGCGGAATCGTCCTTCCTGTCGTTTTTGCGCGAGTTCCGGTATCCGCTGGCGGGAGAGTTTGCAATGAAGGCGGGGCTGGCGCGCAAGTTGCGGATGCCGGCGGATTGGGGCCTGGAAGTGGGCGTGCTCTCGGAAGTGTTTTCGCATTGCGGAGCGGAGCGGGCGTGCCAGGCCGATATTGCCGATAACTATGAGCATAAGCATCAGGATTTGTCGGCGAAGGACTCCTCGAAAGGTCTGCGGCGGATGACGTTCGATATCGCCGGCGCGATGATCCGATGTTTGAAAAAGCAGGGGCTGGTACTGGGTGGAGACGATTTGCGCCGCGTGGCGAACGCGTATCCGGACCATGCGGGCGCGAAGGTGCGGCAGTACGAGGCGGATGCGCTTATGAACGGGCTGGGGTATGACCGGAACGAGGAAATTGGCGCCGTAAACAGCTTTAGCGATAGTTTGCACGAGGCGATTGCGGCGGCGGGGGAGAGTTCGGAAGCGTTGCCGGCGTGGAATCGGGTGGAGCGGGAGGCTCCGGGAGTGTTGCGGCGGCTGCGGGAGTGCGCGTTTGAAGTGACGCGACCTTCGCGCGTGGCCATGCCAAACTGGATGAAGCCCATGCCAAGACCGGCATACGTGGCGCCGATGCCTTAACGGGCAACGGGGGGCTGGAGGGGACGCTGCATCGATGAGGCTACGTACCTGGCCGACGGTGGTGGGCGGGCTCGGCTGCCTGCTGCTGTTGATTCTGGTTTCGAGCGAGGCGATACGACGCAAGGCTCGGGACATCTACGAACAACTGGATCAAGTGAATTCGGTGCACCGCAATGTGGCGGTGAAACTGCAGGGATTGCGCGCGGATATACATCTCTCTGGAATATTCGTGCGCGACTACCTGTTGGACAACTCCCATTTGATGGGGCCTTCGTACCGGGAGCGATTGATCAATTTGCGGGAGGCGACGCGGAAGACGCTGGAGGAGTTGCACGGGACGGCGAGCGCGGCGGAGCGGGAACGAATTGAGCGGTTGCAGGCAAACATAGACGATTACTGGGAGACTTTCGACCCGCTGTTCGATTGGACGCCGAACCAGAAGCTATATTTGAGCGCGTCGTTCTTGCGAAAAAATGTGTTGCCGCGGCGGGATGCGGTGCTGGAATTGACGCGGGACATTGAAGCGTTGAACAACGAAAATATGGTGCAGCAGAGGGCGCTGGTGGGGACCAGGGAGCTGGAACTGCGGCAATCGTTTGTGCGGATGCTGTGGTTTACGATGGGGCTGGGATTGGCGATTACGCTGGGGGCGGGATTCCGGTTTCATGTCGTGGAGTCCAGGGCGGAAGAGCAGTACCGGAGGCTGGAACAGGCGGAGGGCGAGATGCGGCGGCTGTCGCAATTACTGGTGCGGGCGCAGGAGGAGGAGCGGAAACAGTTGTCGCGGGAGTTGCATGACCAAGTGGGGCAGATGTTGACGGCGCTGCGGATGGAGGTGGGACATGCAGAGCGATCGCGGTTGAACGACGCGGCGTTTGTGGCGCATACGGCGGAGTGCAAGGGGATTATCGATACGATTGTAGGGACGGTGAGAGACCTTTCGATGGGGCTGCGGCCATCGATGCTCGACGATATCGGGCTGGGGCCGGCGTTGCAATGGCTGGCGCGGGACTATTCAAGACGGTACAACTGTCCGGTGAATGTGAATATGGAGGGGGATCTCGACACGCTGCCGGAGGCTTACCGGACTTGTACTTATCGGGTGGTGCAGGAGGCTTTGACGAATTGCGCGCGCCATGCGAAGGCGAGCCAGATCGACGTTTCGATGCTTGGGACGGAAGAGTTGTTGAGGCTGACGATTCGGGACAACGGGATTGGAATGCCGGCGAGGCCGAATCCGAAGACGGGGTTGGGGCTGCTGGGGATTCAGGAGCGGGTACGGGAATTGAATGGGACGTTGACGGTTGTTTCCGATGGTGAGAGTGGAACTTTGCTGCGGATTGTGATGCCGTTAGTACGGGAGAAAGTGGGAGAAGAGAGTGCGTATTCTGTTAGCGGATGACCACGGGATTGTGCGGCGGGGGATGCGGTCTCTGCTGGATACGGAGCCGGGGATTGAGGTGGTGGGCGAAGCGGCGAATGGACGGGAGGCGCTGAAACTCATTGAGACTTTGAAGCCGGATCTGGCGATTCTGGATGTTGCGATGCCGATGTTGAATGGTATCGAAGTGACGGCGCAGGCGATGAAGGCTTTTCCGGATTTGAAGGTGATTATATTGAGCATGTATGCGGACGAGTCGTATGTGGTGAGAGCATTGACGGCGGGGGCGAGGGCGTACTTATTGAAGGAAGCGACGGAGGAGGATCTGCTGCCGGCGGTGCGGGCGGTGGGGGGCGGACGCAGCTTTTTCAGTCCCGCGATCAGCAGTATTTTGCTGGCCGATTATGTGCGGCATCTGAAACAGCGGGGGTTGGAGGATTCCTACGATATTTTGTCGGATCGGGAGAAGGAAGTCTTGCAACTATTGGCGGAGGGGAGGTCGAATAAAGAGGCGGCGGCGGTATTGAATTTGAGTTTATCGACGGTGGAGACGCACCGGTTGAAGCTGATGCAGAAGTTGGGGCTGCATAATACGGCGGAGATCGTTTTGTATGCGGTGCGCAAGGGGATTATTGCCTAGGCAACCGTCCCTGTTTCGCGCGTCTCCGCGGAATAGGGGCTGAGGGTTTGAAGCTTGCGACAGAGACGTCTTTGCCGGCGGCGCAGGAGATGATGGTCATCAGGGCGCGACGACGGAGCTATACGGCCTGACGATATACTGCGGTATTCTCCATGCCGCACATATTCGACCTTCAAGACTCTTCCCTGTTTGAACTGCATCCGGCGCATAAGGGGCCGGCGGGTTCGCTGCCGATTACCGCGGAAGACCTGCTGAAACGGCCTTCGGGTGACATATTCGGCTTGACGCAGAATGCCGGTATGGGGTGGGATCCGAGGCTGTTGCGGGGTAAGGAGATATTGATTCTTTCGACGCACGGCGGGGTGCGGCGGCCGGACGGGACGCCGGTGGCGCTGGGTTATCACACGGGGCACTGGGAAGTCGGGTTGCTGGTGGAAGCGGCGGCGGAGGAGTTGAAGAAACTGGGTGCGGTGCCGTTTGCGGGGGCGTGCACGGACCCTTGCGATGGGCGCACGCAGGGGACGACGGGGATGTTCGATTCGCTGCCCTTCCGCAATGATGCCTCGATGGTGATGCGGCGGTTGATACGGTCGTTGCCGACGCGGCGCGGGGTGATCGGGGTGGCCACTTGCGATAAGGGGTTGCCGGCGATGATGATGACACTGGCGTCGCAGCGGGATACGGCTTGCGTGCTGGTTCCGGGGGGCGTCACGCTGATGCCTTCGGATGGGGAAGACGCGGGGAAGGTGCAGACGATCGGGGCGCGGTTTGCGCATGGGCAGATCACCTTGGAATACGCGGCCGATATGGGCTGCCGGGCGTGCGGATCGCCGGGTGGCGGCTGCCAGTTTCTGGGAACGGCGGCGACGGCGCAAGTGGTAGCGGAGGCTTTGGGGATGACGCTGCCGCATGCGGCGTTGGCGCCGTCGGGCCATCCGTTGTGGCTGGATATGGGGCGGCGGAGCGGGCGGGCGGTGTTGGGGTTGGAGAAGGCGGGTTGGACGATGGCGGACATCCTCACTACCGCTTCGTTCGAAAACGCGATGGTGCTGCATGCGGCGTTTGGGGGATCGACGAACTTGATTCTGCATCTGCCGGCAGTGGCGCATCAGGCGGGGTTGCGACGACCGGTGGCGGCGGATTGGGCACGGGTTAACAAGACGGTTCCGCGGCTGGTGGATTCGCTGCCGAACGGACCGGAGAACTTTCCGACGGTGGTTGTCTTTATGGCGGGCGGGGTGCCGGAGGTGATGCTGCATTTGCGGAAGGCGGGGCTGTTGGATGGATCGGTGAAGACGGCGTCGGCTTGTAGTTTGAACGAGGTTTTGGACTGGTGGGAGGGGAGTGAGCGGCGGTTCGATTTGCGGCGGCAGTTGGCGGATCGGGAGGGGATTGATCCGTCGCGGGTGGTGCGGTCGATGGACGATGCGATGGCGTCGACGGTTTGTTTCCCGGTGGGGAATCTGGCGCCGGAGGGTTCGGTTATTAAGGCTACGGCGATTGATGCGTCGGTGGTGGATGCGGATGGTGTTTATCGGAAGCGCGGGCCGGCGCGGGTGTTTGTTTCCGAGGCGTCGGCGATTGCGGCGATCAAAGAGAATCGCATTCAGTCGGGCGATGTGATGGTGCTGTGTTCGCGGGGGCCGTTGGGGTCGGGGATGGAGGAGACCTATCAGGTTACTTCGGCTTTGAAACATTTGCCGTTTGGGAAGCATGTGGCGTTGATTACGGATGCGCGGTTTAGCGGAGTTTCGACGGGGGCTTGCATTGGGCATGTGTCGCCGGAGGCGCTGGCGGGCGGGCCGATTGGGAAGGTGCTGGATGGGGATTTGATTGAGATCGAGATTAATCGGATCACGATGGAGGGGTCGTTTAATTTGGTGGATGGGGAGCGTTTGTTGGCTTCGCGAGAGATGAGGGGGGATTTGCGGCCGGACGCGGCGTTGCCGGATGATACGCGATTGTGGGCGGCGCTGGTGGATGTGAGCGGGGGATCGTGGGGCGGGGCGATTTATGATGTGGATGCGATTTTGAAGGTGCTGGCGGCGGGGAAGAAGGCGTTGGGGTTGGATTCAATAGAGGTAGCGGCAAGCGAGAATTCTGATCTTCTCCGGTAGGACTTGATATACCTACCGGTGCTCATGGTCGATACGCCTGGACCAGCAATCTGAGAATTCGTGTCGCAGCGGTTCGGGTTTGCCCAGGCCCGAAAATGGATCCCGCTGAATCTCGCGAACCAGCCGGACTATTCGGAGCGCTTGGGCACGATCCTGGGCGATCCACCAAGCCAAGTCTTCGAAGACCGACGGATCAATTTCGAGCGCTGTCACAACCCAAGTTTCGTGATGACCGTTTCGAGCCCGACTCCATCCTGTCCATGGGCCGCCAGTAACAGACGTTCCTTCATCTTTTCCGACTTCAGCAGGTCAGCGGTCTCCCGCTCCGACGCGATTTCGCGCCAGAGCTCGATGGGGACCAGTACGGCTGTAGGCTCGCCGGCCTCGTTGGAGACGATCTAATTATTCGTGTCCGTCACTTCTTAAGTCTACCTCCCCCGGGTTGAGGTATTCTAACCCTCGCCAAGCTCTTCAATAAGCCGAATAAAGGCTAGCTGGCAAGATAACTGATCGCGCTCAAGCCCAGCGCGGCAAAGGCGCGGCGAGCCTCGCATTCGGCCAGGCGCCGCTTCAGTGATACCTCCGCCACGCCAAACTCGATGACCCGATCCGGCACCTCTTCGCATGGGATCATGGCGTCATTCCCTTCCCTTTACAGAAGCAACCCGTCACTAGCGGCAGGTAGCGGGGCGGCGGAGATTTGCGGCAGAGTGTTCTTGAGGCCGGATGTCGCAGGTTTCGCAGGAACTTCGAGTTCCCCGGCAGGAGGATTCGCTTCGGGCTGTCGAGGAGAAAGTTGGGCGCCGGCGTCGTAGAGGCGGTAGTGGTCGAGCGTGGAACCCTTGACCGTGGCACGGCCGTAGATGGGCAGCCGGGCGAATGGCGTCGCCGTGGTTTCGCAGATGGAATCGGAATTGACGTCCATCATCGCGCTATTCGGCGAAAGGCCATAAATTTCGCAATTCCGGGGGTATACACCGATAATGGTGAGTACCCCATGGACTGGAGCCAAGTCGAACTCAAAAAGACGGTCAACCTGCCGAAGACCGATTTTTCAATGAAGGCCAATCTGGCGGTGTTGGAACCGCGATTGCTGGCTGAATGGAAAGACGGAAATCTGTATGGCCGCATTCGCGAAGCCCGCGCCGGGCAGCCGATGTATGTACTGCATGACGGCCCGCCGTACGCCAATGGCAACATTCACCTGGGCCATGCTTTCAACAAGCTCTTGAAGGATTTTATCGTCAAGTCCCGGACGATGGCCGGTATGGACTCGCCGTATGTGCCCGGCTGGGACTGTCATGGACTGCCGATCGAGATCAAAGTCGACGCGGAATTGGGATCGAGAAAGGCGCAGATGACGCCGTCGCAAATCCGGAAGGCGTGCCGGGCGTACGCGCAAAAGTATGTCGATCTGCAGAATGCGTCGTTCCAGCGGCTGGGCATCTTTGGACGCTGGGAAAAGCCGTATCTGACGATGGCGCCGGATTATCAGGCGGTGATCGCGGGCGCGTTCGTCGATTTCTTCGCGAAGGGTTTTGTTTATCGCGGGTTGAAGCCGGTCAACTGGTGCATCAACTGCCGAACCGCGCTGGCCGAGGCCGAAGTGGAGTACGAAGACCACACGAGCCCGTCGATTTACGTGCGGTTTAAGCTGACCTCGGATTCTTCGGCCATTGACCCGGCGCTGGCTGGGAAGGATGTCTACGGGCTGATCTGGACAACCACGCCGTGGACCATTCCGTCCAATTTGGGCATCGCCTACCATCCGCGGTTTGAATATGTCGCTTTCGAAACGGACGGGGCGGTTTACATTGTGGCTGCCGGGTTGTTGGAGACGGTGAAAACGGCGCTTGGTTGGACCGAGGGCGAGGAACTGGCTCGGTTTAGCGGCGCGAAGCTGGATCAATTGACCTTCCGGCATCCTTTCATCGAACGCAACTCGCTGGGAATTCTGGGCGAGCACGTTACGTTGGAACAGGGAACAGGCGCCGTACATACCGCGCCGGGGCATGGTCAGGAAGATTACGTCGCCGGCATGCAGAATGGCTTGCCCGTCTATTGCCCGGTGGATGGCGCCGGCCGGCTGTATCATACGGCCGATGAACCGGGCGTGCTGCCGGAGATCCTGATCGGCAAGACGGTGTGGGAGGCGAATCCGGTAGTTGTCGAACTGTTGAAGGAAGCGGGGGCGCTGCTGGCCTATAAGCCGATCACGCACAGCTATCCACACTGCTGGCGCTGCCACCGGCCAACCATTTTCCGCGCGACCGAGCAGTGGTTCATCGGCATGGACCGGAACGACCTGCGGCAGAACGCGCTGGCAGCCATTCGCGGTGTGAAATGGTGGCCGGCCTGGGGCGAGGAGCGTATCAGTAACATGATCGCGACGCGGCCCGACTGGTGCATTTCGCGGCAGCGGACGTGGGGCGTACCGATCATTGCCTTTACCTGCAAGAGCTGCCAGGCGCTGGTGACCGACCGCGAGCCGCTCGACAAAGTCGTCGACCTGTTCCGCGAGCATTCCGCGGATGTCTGGTATGAACGGACGGCCGGGGAATTGCTGGGCCCGGGCTTTGCCTGCAAGGAGTGCGGCGGCGCCGAATTCGAAAAAGAGCGCGATATTTTGGACGTTTGGTTCGATTCGGGGTCGAGCCATCTGGCCGTGCTGACGGAGGAGAACGGGCTGCCGTGGCCGTCGGACATGTATCTGGAGGGCGGCGACCAGTATCGCGGCTGGTTTCACTCCTCGCTGTTGGTTGGCGTCGGATTGAAGGGCGGGGCGCCGTATAAGGGTTCCCTCACCAATGGCTGGACGTTGGATGGCGAAGGCAAGGCGATGTCGAAATCGCTTGGTAACACTATTGAGCCGGAAAAGATCATTAAGCAGTATGGCGCGGAAATCCTTCGGCTTTGGGTCTCCTCCGTTGAATTCTGGGAAGACGTGCGCTTGTCGGAGACCATTCTGACGCGGCTGACGGAGGCGTACCGGAAGATCCGGAATACGTTCCGTTATGCGCTCGGGAACCTGGACGGGTTTGACCCGGCCACGGATCTGGCGCCGTTTGAGGAGTTGGCGGAGATTGACCAGTGGATTCTCACCCGAGCCGACGATCTGGTTTCAAAGTGCCGCGGCTGGTATGACGAGTATGCGTTCCATCGCGTGTATCAGGCGGCCTATGCGTTCTGCGGGACGGATTTGAGCGCTGTGTACTTCGACGTTTTGAAGGACCGCTTGTATACGACGGCCACCAATAGCTCCGGGCGGCGAAGCGCGCAGACGGCGCTGTGGCGGCTGACCGATGCGTTAACGCGGCTATTGGCTCCCGTGCTGGCGTTTACTTGCGAAGAGATTTGGCGCGGATTTGCGCGAGCCGGCGGCGCGCCGTCCTCGGTGCATCTGGCGTTGTTACCGGCAGAAGGCGGATTCGGCGGCCGGATGAACGCCGGGAGCATGGCTCAATGGGATCGATTGATCGCCGTGCGCGACGACGTGTTGAAAGTACTGGAATCCGCGCGGCAGGAGAAGGTGATCGGAGCGCCGCTGGAAGCGCGGGTGCGGTTGGAAGCCGGCGAATCGCTGTTACCGCTGCTGCAACAGTATGAGGCGCAATTGCCTGCCCTATTCATCGTCAGCGAGGTGGAACTGGCTGCCGGAGACACCTTTCGGGCGAGCGTCCTGCGGGCGACCGGCGTGAAGTGCGAGCGATGCTGGAAGTACACGCACGATACCGGTTCCGATGCCGATTTGCCTACAGTATGCGCGGCCTGTGCCGCCGCGGTGAAGGTGATGGTGGCCGGTTGACGAAATCGAAGCTAGCGCTGGTGAGTTTGATTCCGGGCGTCTTCGCGCTCGACTGGATATCCAAGCGCTGGATTGAGAAGAATGTTTCGTTCTGGGACACGCACGCCGTAATTCCGGGGCTCTTATCCATCGTCCACGCGCAGAATCGCGGGGCGGCGTTCAGCATTCTGGCCGACGCCCCGGACGCGGTGCGAGGCGTGGTGCTGATCGGAATGTCAGGCGTCGTCACGCTGGTTGTCGCCTGGATGTTTCGGGGCGCGCTGGTAAAACCGGAAACACATACTTTGGCGGGGCGGTTGGCATTGGCGCTGGTGCTCGGCGGCGCTCTCGGCAACCTGTATGACCGAATTTTGCGCGGCAGCGTCACCGATTTTGTATTGTTCTATTGGCGCGACTGGCAGTTTCCGGCGTTTAATGTGGCTGACAGCGCCATCTCAGTGGGCGCGGTGCTGCTACTGATCGACCTGTGGCGGCAAAAGGAGACGGCCTGATGTACCCAAAGCTCTTCCAGTTTGGCGACTTCTTCCTGCCTGCGTATGGGGTATTGGTGGCGTTGGGAGTATTAGCGGGCCTACAGGTGAGTACGACGCTGGCGAAGCGGCGCGGCATCGATCCGGAGAAGATTTCGAACCTGGTGGTACTGTGCGCGCTGGCGGGACTGGCCGGAGCCAAGATCGCCATGATCATGTTCGACTGGAACAGCCACTACAGCAAGAATCCGGGCGACATTTTCAGCGTCAGCACCCTGCAGGCGGCGGGAGTTTTCCAGGGCGGGCTGATCCTGGCGATTGTGTTCGCGTGGTGGTACATGAAAAAGCATGGGCTGCCCTTCCTGGAAACGGCGGATTTACTGGCGCCCGGGCTGGCGATCGGCCATGGAATTGGACGGCTGGGCTGCTTTGCAGCCGGATGTTGCTGGGGTGGACGCTGCGACCGGGCGTGGGCAGTGGTATTCCGGAATCCGGATGCGGCCGAGTTGACGGGAGTTCCATTGGGAGTGCCGCTGCATCCGACGCAGCTCTACGAAGCGCTGGCTGAGTTCGTCATTTTCGGAATGCTGTGGCAACGTTCGGGATGGAAATTGGGGCCGGGTGCGCAGATCGGGTTCTATCTGGTGACTTATTCACTGGTGCGGTTCGGGGTGGAGTTTGTGCGATCGCATGCGCAGGAACTGGTGGGCGAGCTTTCATTGACGCAATGGATGAGCCTGGGATTTGTGGCGTTGGGAGCATGGTACTGGCACCAAAGCCGACGCAGGACTATGCCCATGGCGGAGCAGAAGGGATAAACAAAAATAGAGGAGTGAATGGGTGTCCGCGCTGATTGGCGCAGACAGAGCATGCGCCGAGACTGGAGGTGGAGTTGGAGTACCTCCGGAATTTTGCACTTACGTTCAGATGAAACAGGGCGGCGCCGGCGACAGGGTGGAAATCAGCTAGTAGAAGTCTCTCTCATCTTTCTACCTTTGTTTGCGATCCTATTGGGGCTTTTTGATTTTTCTGTCGCGCTCTTTTTGCGTGCGACGATGCAGAACGCCGTGCGCGAGGGGGTGCGGTACGCGGTAACGTATCAGACGTCCGGTGGACTCTGTCAGGACGCGTCGATCAAGGCAATAGTGAAGAGTTCGGCAGTGGGATTCCTGAGCAGTTCCGCGCACGACCCAAAAATAAAAGTCCGGTATTTCGATCCGTCGAACCTGGGTACGGAGGTGACCGGGGCAAATAGCAATGCGCCTGGGAACGTGGTGGAGATAGCGGTGGAGGGATATACGTGGAGTTGGATTGCACCGCTTTGGCGAACGGCGTCGCCTTTCAACATAAACGTCTACGCGGCTGACCGCATGGAAGGATTGGCCGGCGGCGTATCGCCTCCGTGCCGATAAGGGAGCCGAGATCATGCGAAGAGCGGCAAATAAGGGGAAGCGGCAACGGGGCAACGCGATTATCGAATTCGCGTTGGTGATTACGTTCCTTGTAATGCTCATGATGGGTACGTTTTCGATTGGGATGACTCTGACAAAGAGCGTGCAGGCGGGCGTGATTGCCAGGGACGCGGGGGCGATGTTCATGCGTTATGTGGATTTCACTCTGACGGGGAACAAGGACATCCTGGTGCGGTTGGCGAACGGGTTGGGTATGACCGCGAGCGGTGGAAACGGGGTGGTGATCATGACCCAAATCATGAAGATCGGAACGAATGAGTGCTTGGCGGGCGGACTGACCGCCGGGACTTGCCCGAACCTCGATCAAGCGGTGGTCATCAAGCGGGTTGTCGTCGGAAACGCCGCGCTCTACACAACAACATATGGATCTCCGTCGCCCTCGGTGATTCAATCCGACGGAACCATTTCGACATTGAACTATCTCACTAACTCCAGCGTGCGGGCCACGACCTTCGCGGCCGTGTTGGCGTTGAACGGCGGCGAACATGCGTACGTCTCCGAGGCCTACTTCAAGACACCGGAAATCGACATGCCGGGATACAGGAATAATACGTATGTCTACCAGCGAAACATTTTCTAGGCAGATCCCCGTCCGGCGTCGCCGGCGGAACCGGGAGGAGGGCATGGCTGTCATGTTGACGGCGATTATGCTGCTGTTTACCATTCCGGCGATGGGGCTGGCAGTTGACGCCGGTCTGATGTACGTGATCCGCGGCCGGCTGACGGCGGCGTGCGACGCGGCGTCATTGGCCACCGCGCGCAATTTAAATCTGGGCTTGACGCTGACCGAGCAGACGGCCTCGGCGACGGTCCGCGGAACCGCATTCTTCAATGCAAATTTCCCGGCCGGTTATATGGGAACGACGGGGACGGCGCCGGCAATTTCCGTGGCACAGACTAACCTGAGTACGCTCACCGTCACAACCACGGCAACCACCAACTCGCCCCTCTATTTCATGCGCATTCTCGGAGGGACAACTGCCGTCGCCGGCGCCGTGGGCAAGGCATCCCGGCGTGACGTTAATCTGATGCTCGTGTTGGACCGGTCGGGATCGATGAGCGGAACTCCATGTACGGACATGAAGACGGCGGCGAAGACGTTTGTAAACATGTTCGTCAACGGAAGGGATACGCTCGGGCTGATAAGCTTCGGATCGGCTGTTTACCTGGCCTATCCGCCGTCGTCGACATTTAAGGACCCCTCGAACTTACTCTCATCCAAAATCGATTCGATTACCTGCGGCGGGTGGACGAACACTTCCTATTCCTACTATTCGGCTTACCAGCAGTTGCAAACGATCAACGAACCCCTGGCGTTGAACATGATTGTGTTCTTCACCGATGGCATACCGACGGCGTTTACAGCGGCTTTCCCAATAAAGACAGTCTCCGATACGCGATTTGGCGATGGGTATACCTGCGGGACCGGAAGCACCTGCACGATGCCGAAGAGCAAGTGCATAGATGACAATGGCTACGCCACCAGCCACGCCAGTTGGGGAACCTTCGCCCCTAAAATCGGAGCAATGACAGGCGGGAACCTTGCAAATTCAACCGGCGACACCTTCGGCCTTGTGAAGGCGGCCGCCACAAGTTTCTCAACGTCCGACCCGATTCTGAGCAGCGGCGTCACGTCTTGCGCATTTACGGAGGCCGCTGCAAAGGCAAGGCGCGACATAGCTTATATTCCGAACACCGACGCCAATGGAATCTCCACGTCGGGATACCGGTCCGTCACGAACTTTACGAGCGGCGCCTACAACGGAAGGAAGCGGCCAGATAGACCGAACAACGTCAGCAGCGTCGCCATCAATATCGCCGATAACGCGGCCTCTGCGATTCGCTCCAACACGACCCTGAACGTGATTACCTACGCGATCGGCCTGGATGGAAACGGCGGAGTTGACGATGTTCTCCTCAAGCGAATGGCGAACGATCTGACGTCGAATAACTACGACAACACCAAAACCAGCGGTTTGTATGTCTACGCGCCGAACTCGTCCGATCTAAATCAGGCCTTCGCACGGATCGCGTCTGAAATACTGCGCCTGGCCCAGTAGCCCAGGCGATCGTTCGAAGTCCTATCCTCCCCGTCCTCAATGGTACCGGTGGGCTAGCCCTGGTTGCGGGCATTTCCGATGCCTAACTGATGACGAGCTAAAGGGTTTTTAGTTAGGTTCTAGGGTACTTGCCCAATTGGCGAGGCCGACCTTCGTACCCAAAATGGAGA
>Ga0105048_10005621_pt1 | contig 20239 bp, 14 predicted proteins | sample MAT05_FD_78382 | JGI IMG/M metagenome (GOLD analysis project Ga0105048, IMG submission 78382) | Freshwater microbial communities from Lake Fryxell liftoff mats and glacier meltwater in Antarctica - MAT-05 | ecosystem: Environmental > Aquatic > Freshwater > Ice > Liftoff microbial mat | place...
CAACGCAGGTGACGATTGGGCTGCGCACGTCGCGCACCTGGCAGGTTTGATTGCAACGCAAACACGGACGCGCTTGCGATCCGTTGCGCGCCTTGTCTACCAAATCGGGATCGGCGATTTGAGCGCGCGTCATCTCAATGCCATCGCACACGCCCTCGTTGATCGCCCACTCGGCTTGGTTGTAGTCGACGACGGAACCCTGCAGGAACACTGGCGTGTCGCCGGCGGCCGGCTTCACGTGGCGGCAAAGATCAATGTTGTAACCCGTTGGCTGGTGGAAGTCAGCGCGCGTCTTGTCGACCGAATAGATGCTGCCGCGCGTGACGACGATGTAATCGACCATCGGCGCCAAACGGCGCACGATTTCGACTGCGATCTCGGGGGTGATTCCCGCCCACGGCGCCAACTCGTCGCATGACAGGCGCAACCCCAGCACACCATCATCACCACGACTGCCGAGGTGGATCCGTGCCGCAGCCAGCACCTCGCGTGCAAACAGCAGTCGATCCTGTCCCCACTCGTCGTCGCGTTGATTGGTGAGGCCGCTGAGAAATTGGCGGGCAAGGCTGTGCTGACCGGCGTTGATCTCGACGCCGTCGCAACCCGCTGCTACCGCCTCCTCCGTGGCGCGACCGAAACCTGCGACCACAGCGGCGATGTCGTCGGCTTCCATCACTTTCGGTACTTCGCGAGTGTTCACTTCCGGCACGCTCGACGGCGCCCACAGTTCGCGTTGGTTGTAAGCGCTGCTGCCTTGACCGCCGGCATGATCGAGCGAGGCGATGACCGCCGCGCCATGTGGACGACAGGCAGCGACGATCTCGGCCCAACCATCGGTGCAGCGTTCGGCAAGGGGAGCGCGCTCGTACGGCCAGTCGCTGTCGTGCACGCTGGCCCCCTCGACAACCACGAGGCCGCATCCACCGCGCGCTCGGCGCGCGTAGTACGCGGTGTGGCGTGCGGTCAGTCGCCGATCGAGGTCGCCGAGGTTGGTGACGTGCGGACCGAACATCACTCGGTTGTTGAGAACGAGCGGCGAATTGGGTGCACCCAGCGAGAGTGGTTGCAGCAGGCGCATTGCCAGCGACGCTACTCGTCGGTCAGGAACTGCGCGAGGCTGACAACTCGCGGCCAGCGAGCAATCTCTTGATGTTGTCGACGTGGCGCATGAGTACCAAGGTGTTGCAGCCGACGATCGCAGCAACTTCCCAACCCGGCGCGGTGGTCCAAACCGCAACGCCGACCGGAAGGCCCGCCATGATCGTCAGCGACGCGATTGAAGCCTTACCCGACACCTTGCGCACGATTCCCCACACGGCAAACAGTGCGAGTGACACGACCGGTTGCAGTACCAAGGCACCGCCCCCCATTGTCGCCACCCCCTTGCCACCTCTGAATCGGCGCGTGATCGGAAACATGTGACCAAGCACAGCCGCAGCCAGCATGCCGTACGCGGCCGCGCGATTGTCGAGCAGCAATCCAGTGGCAGCCGGTATCGCACCCTTCAATCCATCGAGGATGAAGACGACGACACCCCATTTGGTGCCCATCACGCGCGCGATGTTGGAGGCACCTGGATTGCCGGAACCAACCTGCTCGATGTTGATGCCACGACTACGCGCAACGATCGATGCGTTGGGAAACGTGCCCAGTAGATACGCGGGCATTAGTAACAGCCAGATCACACTTGGTTACCCTACGCGGCGGGCGGGTTTGCTGTGATCGGCTGCCGGTCGCGGCTTGAGCGCAATGGGTACAGCGGTCGCACCGTTGCCGATGACGCATTCGGGGTCGGGGCCGTCGAGGGGCAAGCCGGTGAAGAACTTGGCGGCCATGCAGCCACCCTGGCAAGCGTCGAACGCGCCACAACTTGCGCACGCTCCGGCGGACTGCGGCTCGCGCAACGAGGTGAACAGGTCGCTCTGCTTCCAAATTCGGTCGAAGCCGCCGATCGCGCGGACGTTGCCAGCGAGGAACTCGTCGTGGATGACGAATGGGCAGGCGTACACATCGCCGATCGGGTCGATCAGGCAGACGACGCGACCGGCTCCGCACATGTTGAGACCGGGTAACGGGTCGCCAAGAGCGTTGAGGTGGAAGAACGAATCGCCGGTCAGAACACCGGCTTCCCCATCTTTGGCGCCGTGCATCATGAGCCAGTTGTAAATCTCGCGCTGTTGTGCTTGCGTCGGGTGCAAGTCGTCCCAGGTGTCGGCGCCGCGGCCGCTCGGGCGCAGCCGCGTCAGCCGCAGCTGCGCGCCGTAGCTATCGGCAAGCGCCTTGAACTCGTCGAGCTGCGGCACATTGTGGCGAGTCGCGACAACGCTGATCTTGAACGGCCCGAAGTCGGCCGCCGCCAGGTTGTCCATCGCCCGGCGTGCCATGGCGTAACTACCGGCGCCGCGTACGGCATCGTTGGTTGCGGCGTCGATGCCGTCGAGGCTGATCTGGACATCGAGGTAGTCCATCGCCGCGAGTCGACGAGCATTCGACGCATCGATGAAGGCTCCGTTGGTCGAGAACTTGACGCCGATGCCGTCGCCGCCGTTCTGTGGCGTGAGGGCGTATTCGATCAACTCGAAGAAGTCGCGGCGCACCATCGGCTCGCCACCACCGATGTTGATGTAGAAGACCTGCATAGCGCGCAGTTCGTCGAGCACCTGCTTGGCTTCGGCAGTCGTTAGTTCGCGATCGTCGCGCTGACCCGACGACGACAGGCAATGCACGCACTGCAAATTGCATGCGTAGGTGAGTTCCCACGTCAGGCAAATGGGAGCATCGAGCCCAGACTTCAGGCTTGCGACTAGTGAAGGTCGCGCGAGGGTGTTAGCGCTCACGGACGACGTCTGACAAACGAAGCGACTCAAAGGCAGCGGCGAAAGACGGCCAGCGGCTGGGTTCGATCTCAGCGGCAGCGAGTGCTGCTTCCAAAGACGGATGATCGGCGAGGCTGCGCGCGACCGTCACCATGTCGACGTGCTTCAGAAACACCAGCCGGCGAGTGCCGTAGTGATAGGCGAGTGCGCCGAACGGTTCTGGTCGCAACGCAACCTGCGGATGTAATTCCAGCGCCACAGCCAACAGGGGGTGTGTGGCGCCGGTGACTAGATCAGTAGACACCGCACATGCCATCGATGGAGATTTCCTCCACCAACAACTCCTCGATGATCTCGTTCTCGGGTTCGAGGTCTGCCGCAACAGCGGGTACGTCAACGACTGGAGTCTCCATGGGGCGAACCCTAGCGCCGCCCACCCGAGCTTTGGATAGCGTGGCAGACCCGTGAACGCCGAGCCTTTCGCCGAACTGGCTGCCGAACAAGCACACCTCGGGTTCGCGCGCGCCTGTCGCGACCAGATGATCGATCGCTTCTCGCGGGTAGACCCCGACGCCTCGGCCGACGAGATCACCAAGGAGTACATCGAGGTCACGGTTGCCGAAGCGCTCGAGGACTTGCGCACGCCTGGCGCTGGCGATTTCTTCGGTCGTATCGAAGAGACCCGGCCGAGCGGTCCTGCCGACCGGTGGTACATCGGTCGTCGCCACATCGAAAACGAACACCACGACCCGGTGGTGATCGACTGGCGAGCACCGATCGCGGCACCGTTTTACCGGGCCACGCACGCGGACCCGTTCGGCCTCGCGCATCGTCGGCGCTTCACGATGGCCGACGGCGAGTTGACGGCGTACCTAGACGAGCAACTCGACGATCCCGATCACGAGTCGGCTGGCAGCGGCATCCCCGACCCAGTGCTCGCCGAGATCGGCGCTGCGCGAACGGGTGCGATGCGCGAAATCGTCGCCACCATTCAGGCCGAGCAAGACCTCGTGATCCGAGCGCCGCTCGATCAGTGCTTGGTCGTGCAGGGCGGGCCTGGAACTGGCAAGACCGCTGTCGGTCTGCACCGCGCCGCGTATCTTTTGTTCGAACATCGTCGGCGGCTGGTGCGCGATGGCGTGTTGGTCGTCGGCCCGAACAAGGTCTTTCTCGACTACATCGGCAACGTGCTGCCATCGCTCGGCGAGCGCAGCGTGCAGCAGCGAACTGCGCTCGAGCTATGCGTGCCGAAGGTGGCCATCACCGGCGAAGACGATCGCGAGGCGCGCGCATGGAAGGGTGCTGCCGAGATGCTTGCTCAGCTCGAGCAGGCGGCGACGGGACACATCGCGATTCCTGTCGAAGACGTGCGTGTTCCGTTTGGTTCGCGCACGATCACGATCACGAGCGACGAACTGGCGGCGTGGATCGCACAGGCGTTGAACGCCAACGCGCCGGTCAACAAACGGCGCGACTCAATGAAGGGGATCGTGCAGCGCGACATGATGCGCCGCTTTGATCGCGACGATGTGTGGGAGAAGGCGCCAGCGCTGCGAGCCACGATCACCAAGGCGTGGCCGACGCAGCTGCCGATCAAGCTGGTCGACAAGTTGCTGCCCGGCCCGAGCGGCAAGAAGCGGCAGTGGACTGTGGCCGATCAGTTCTTGGTCGACGAAGCCAACTCGTTACTCAACGGTACGCCGTTCACATACGGCCATGTCGTCGTCGACGAGGCGCAAGACCACAGTGCGGTCGCGCTGCGCTGTATCGGTCGGCGCAGTCCAAACAGCTCGCTCACGATCCTCGGCGACCTCGCGCAGTCGACGACGCCCGCTGGCCAGCGCGACTGGAATGAGGCGCTCGGCTACCTGCGCGTTTCGGCGAGTGAAGTCGCGCATCTCACGATCGGTTACCGCGTGCCGGCGCCGATTCTCGATGTTGCCAACAGGTTGCTGCCCCACACCCAAGTTGCCACCGCGGCCAGTCGCAGTGTGCGCGCTGAGGGCGACGCGCCGTTCGTGCGCACCGCTAGCACCAACGAGCTTGCTGATGCGGTCGCCGACGAAGTGCGCCTCGTCCGTCACCGCCATCGCAACACTGGCGTAGTGGCCCCAATCGAATTGCACGCGGCGATTGCCGGTGCACTGGCCTTGATCGGCTTCCACGCGACAGATCGCGTGCACGACCTCGCTGCCAACGACGTTCCGATCTTTCATGCGGAGGCGGTCAAGGGTCTCGAGTTCGACGGTGTGATCGTTGTCAATCCGCACCAGATCTTCGACGGCTCGGCGCTCGGCGCCCGCCTGCTGTACGTGGCGATGACCCGCGCCGTGCAAGTGCTGCACATCGTCACCGACGCCCCACTACCCGCCGCGATCTCCGGCTGAGATGCACGGGTTGAGGCGGGGCTAGCCTGCTGCGTATGCAGACCAAAGCAGCAATCTTGTGGGAACGCGGCGCTCCATGGAGCGTGGAAACGATCGAACTCGATCCGCCCAAGACCGGCGAGGTGTTGGTAAAGATCGTTGCAAGCGGCATGTGCCATAGCGACGAGCATCTCGTCACTGGCGACCTTGCCGGAGCGACACCCGAGCCACCGCTGATTGGTGGTCACGAGGGCGCTGGTGTGGTGCTCGAGGTGGGTCCTGGCGTATTCAGCGTGCAGCCCGGCGACCATGTCGTGTTTGGGTTCATCCCGGCGTGTGGTCGCTGCCCTAGCTGTTCGTCGGGTCACAGCAACATGTGTGACCTGGGCGCGATCACCGCTACCGGTATGCAGCTAGGCGACGGAACGGCGCGTCACCATTCGGACGGTAAGGATCTTGCGCTCGGTATCGGTGCGCTCGGCACGTTCGCCCATCACACGGTGGTCAACGAGGCCAGCTGCATCAAGATCGACAAGGATTACCCGCTCGACAGGGCATGCCTGATGGGCTGTGGCGTCGTCACCGGCTGGGGCTCGGCCGTATATGCCGCGCAAGTGGAACCCGGCGACACGGTTGCCGTTGTTGGAGCCGGTGGCATTGGAGCCAATGCGATTCAGGGTGCCCGGCTCGCGGGCGCGCGCGTGATCGCTGCGATCGATCCGATCGAGTTCAAGCGCGAGAAGGCGATGGAGTTCGGCGCGACACACACGCACGCATCGATTGATGAAGCGCTAGCTGCGTTGCCCGACACGACATGGAATCGTGGCTTCGACAAGGTGATCATGACGTGCGGTGTCGGCAACGGCGACGTGCTTGGGCAGGCGTTCTGGCTGGGCGGCAAGCGCAGCAAGATCGTTGTCACCAACATCCATCCGACTGCCGAAGGAACGATCGCCATTCCTGCGGCATTTCTCACATTCTTCGAAAAGCAACTGATCGGCTCGTTGTTCGGTTCGGGCAACCCGCGCCGCGACATTCCGAAGCTGCTCGAGTTGTACACGCAGGGCCAGCTTGATCTCGATGGCCTGGTGACCAAGACCTACACGCTCGACGAAATCAATCAGGGATACGCCGACATGAATGCCGGCAAGAACATCCGTGGCGTCATGGTGTACGAGCACTGACGTAATTGTGCAAGACCTGCTGAAGCGTGTTGCGGGCCGAGTTGTTGGCCGTGCGCGCGAGATCGAGTTGGTCGTCGCGGCACTGGCTGCGGACCGCCATGTGTTGCTGGAAGGTCCGCCGGGCACGGGTAAGAGCACACTGTTGCGAGCGGTGGCCGACGAGTTGGGCCTTGGGTTCGAATTCGTTGAGGGCAACGCCGAGCTGACTCCGGCGCGTTTGGTCGGCCACTTCGATCCATCACGCGTGCTCTCCGACGGTTACGACCCCGACGTGTTTGTCGATGGTCCGTTGATCACAGCTATGCGCAGCGGCTCGCTGTTGTACGTCGAGGAAATCAACCGCGTTCCGGAAGAGACGATCAACGTTCTGATCACGGTGATGAGCGAGCGCGAATTGCACGTGCCGCGGCTCGGGCGAGTGGTCGCCACCGATGGGTTCCGACTCGTAGCGGCGATGAACCCGTTCGACGCGATTGGCACGGCACGCATCAGTAGTGCGGTGTACGACCGAGTGTGTCGACTGTCGCTTGGCTATCAAGACTCTGCCGACGAAGTCTCGATCGTTCAGCGCGAGTTGCCCGACGACACCGAACTAGAAGCTGCGTGGCTCGCCAATGTTGTCGAGCTTGTGCGCCGCACGCGCACCCATGGCGATGTGCGGATTGGTTCGTCGGTGCGCGGCGCGATTGATGCAGTCGCCGTCGCTCGCTCGCTGGCTGCATTGCGGGGGCGCACTGTCGCCGACCCTGATGTGGGGCTCGATGCCGCCCTTGTCGCACTTAGCGGTCGGCTGCGCTTGCGCGAGGGCTGCGGACGCACCGCAGACGAGATCGTCACCGATTTGTGGCACTCGGTGTTCGATCCAGTGCTCGACTCGGGAAAAGTGAAGGCCCCGGAGGGGGCCGCTCCGACGCCTCACTGACCCCGAAGGTGAAAGAAGGCGCGTCGGCGGATGCCGAAATAGCGCATCAGCAGCAGCGCACAACATCGCGACGTCAGTTCGCGCGCGATCCACGCTTCGAACAAATCTCGCCGGAAGTCGGCGAACTCGACGAATCGGCGGTCTCCGATGGCATGCGCGATAGTCCCGACGAAACGTTGGCGTTGCTCGCCGACTTAGTCGGTGCCACCGACGCCCGCTTGCGCGACCTGGCGAAGCGGATAGCGGGCAGCATCTTTGTTGATGTCGCCCGTGGTGGGCAGGCGCGCACGCCCGGTGTCGGCAAGGTACACACGTTGCCGTATCGACCAGACGGCGGCGACCTCGACTTCGACGCCAGCCTGGAAGCAATCGTTGAAGGTTCGCGCACTGTGATCGACGCGGAGCGCTTGCGTGTGCGTGGTTGGGTGCGCCCAGCGACAGCGATCTGTTTGCTCGTGGATCGCAGCGGTTCGATGGGTGGAAAGCCGTTGGCAACCGCCGCCTTGGCGGCCGCCGCCGTCGCCAGCCTGGCACCGTCGGATTACAGCGTTCTGGCGTTCGGCCACGACGTCGTGGTCGCCAAGAGTCAACAGAGCGCGAAGGCGAGCGATCTGCTCGTCAACGATGTGCTGTCACTGCGCGGCTTTGGCACCACCGACCTTGCGAGCGCGCTCGCTGTCGCCCATGTGCAACTCGCACGCAGCCGTGCCGGCCGCAAGGTTGCCGTGTTACTCAGCGACTGTCGGGCCACCGTCGAGGGTGATGCAGTCAGTGCAGCGTCAGCGTTGGACGAGCTTGTGGTCGTCGCGCCCGAGTCCGACTGCGACGAGGCGAAGGCATTCGCCGCCCGTGTCGGTGCGCGGTGCGTAACGGTCGGTGGACCTAGTGATGTTGCTGCGGCAATGAGCCGGGCCTTCCAACGTCAGCACTGAACATTTTCGTCGGGCACGATGTCGCCCAACACGTTTTCATCCGGCTCGACCGCAACGGTTGTCGTTGTAGTCGTTGTAGTCGTCGTCTTGACCGTTGTAGTCGTCGTCTTGACCGTTGTGGTCGTCGCGCCCGGCGTTGTCGTGCCAGTGCCAGTGCCAGTGCCAGTGCCAGTGCCAGTGCCAGCCGTCGTTCCTACGGTGGTCGGTGCCGCCGTCGTGGTCGGAGCAGCAGTCGTCGTAGTCGTCTCGAATGCCTGGTCGGGGGCGCCGGCCAACGGCGCGGTTCCCTGGAAGATCGCCAAGATCGCCTTCATGTTCTTGCCTTTCAATGCGGGCTTGCGCACCGAGTTGCCCGCGACAGTGAGGCCTGTCGACTCGACCTGATAAGTGCGAACGTCCGAAGGGTCGAGGTCGCGCAGGACGCCAGCGAAGCTGAGCACATCGTCGAGCGCCAGTAGTCCCGCGTCGCGCACGATGTCTTCCTGCAGCGATTCGATCAGCGCCCGCGTAACTGTCGGGTTGTAGAGCCCCTTCTCGAGCGCTGCCTGCATCATGCGTCGCAGGAAGTCTTGCTGGCGAGAGATGCGCCCGAAGTCGGCGGCCCGGTCTTCGTGCTTGACACCGTTGGCATCGACCGACTTGAGGTGTCGCGACCGTACGTACGCCAGCGCCTCGTCGCCACTGAAGGTGTGGCAGCCCGCAGGAATGTCGATTTCGACGTTGGCATCAACGATCGGCGTCTTGAACGGCACGGCGACGCCGCCGACAGCGTCGACGATCTTCTTGAACGCGCAGAAGTTGATCTGCAAGTAGTGATCGACAGTGATGCCGAAGGTGTCGAATAGTGTCTGTGCCAACAGCGTGTAGTCGTTCTCTACATATGCGCTGTTGATGCGTTTGTTGGCCGACCCAACCTTGACCCACAGGTCGCGTGGGAACGAAAGAACCGCAGCCTGTTTCGTTCTGGGGTCGACGCGCATGATGATGATCGAATCGCTGCGACTGCCGATCCCATCGCGTAGCGGGTCGGCGGCGCTGGCCCACCGCGAGTTGGGGTCGACACACGGGTCGGAATCCGTGCCGACGATCAGGAAGTTGACGGCATTCGGGTCGGCGGGCGGGAAGTCCTCGACGGCCGGCACAGTGTCGCCAGGCAGGGTGCTGCTGCCGCCAAGGATCGTGGCCGGAATCGAAGCCGACGTTTCAACCTCTACCTTGTCAACCGCTTGCGTGTTATCGAGTTCGTGCTTGCCGTACAGCAACGCAACTGCACCGCCGAGGCAGGCGAGTACGACAGTGATGTTGACGGCCATCACCAGTCGTTGGCCAACCGTGTGGCGCGGCTTGAACGGCTGGTGCTCGTCCGGCTCGGGCTGGGTCGCATCGACCTCGTCGGAATCCATTAGCACTGAACCGTTTCATCAGGAACGATGTCGCCCTGCACTGCCTCGTCGGGTTCGCCGGGCACTGTTGGGGCGACGCTGACCGCGGTCGTAGCTGAACCCCCAGCGGAAGGGACACTCGCGACAGTGGTAGTTGTCGCCACTTGCCCGGGTGAACCCGCCAGCGGTGCTGCGCCTTGGAAGATCGCCAAGATCGCAGTCATGTTGTCGGTCTTGAGTTTCGGAACCTGCACGGCGACGCCACCGATCACCTTGCCGTAGCTCTCGACTTGGTACGTCCGAATCGTCGTCGGATTGATGTCGCGCATCACTCCCGCAAACTGCAGGATCTGATCGATAGCAAGCATGCCCGAGTCGCGCACGATGTACGTCTGCATCGACTCGATCAACGCTGTTGCGACGGCGGGATCGTAAATGCCCTTGTTCACCGCGGCCTGCAGCACGCGTCGAAGAAAGTCTTGCTGCCGCGAGATGCGCCCGAGGTCGGCCGCTCGGTCTTCGTTGGTGTTGCCCTGCTCGTCGATCCACTTCAGGTGGCGCGAGCGCACGTAGGCGAGTGCCTCGTCGCCGGAGAACGTATGGCAGCCAGCGACAGGAATGTTGAGTCCAACATGCACGTCGATGATGGGTGTCTTGAACGGAACAGCGACGCCGCCGACCGCATCGACGATCGTCTTGAACGCGCAGAAGTCCACCTGTAGGTAGTGGTCGATAACGATGCCGAAGTTGTCGTAGATCGTTTGCGCAAGCAGTGCGTAGTCATCTTGTACGTAGGCGGTGTTGATGCGGCCGTTGGCACCATTGATCTTCACCCACAGGTCGCGGGGAAACGAAAGCACCGCGGCGGCGCGGGTGGCCGGATCGATGCGGATGATCATGATCGAGTCGCTGCGGCCCTGCGCATCGCGACCAGGGTCGGCGGCGTTCGCCCACTGCGACCCAGGGTCGACGCACGAGTTGGCATCGCTGCCTGCGATCAGGAAGTTCTTCGCTGCCGGATCGACTGGGGGAAAGGTGGCCGGGGTTGTGCTCGGTACCGGAATCGTCGTGCCAACGACGCTGGTGGTTGGCGCCGGAGCAGCGGTGGTGGTGACCACGTCGACCTGCTGTGTCGCCAGCGTGTTGTCGAGTTCGTTTTTGCCGTACACCAAGGCGCCGGCGCCGACTAGGCAGCCAATGATGACCACGATGTTGAACGCCATGACTGCGCGCTGGGCGACGGTGTGATGCGGCTTGAATGGCGCGGGCTGATCCGCGTTGTCGTAGGGGTCCATCGTTTGCATGTCCTGACCAGGCTAACTAGTGCGGCGTGGTCATAGTCGTCGGCTAGGCGGTCGGTGGCCACGCTGTGACTTGTGCCAACACGATTTCGCAGCTCAATTCGTCGGCAACCGAGTAGCACAGTTCGGCGACCGAGCCAGCATCACGCAGGTCGCGTTCAGCGCTGGCGATCGCAGCGTGCGCTGCTACCGGTGCATGCACGGTGAGTAACGCAATGTCCGCCTTTTGGCTTACTTTCGCCTCGGTCTTGGCTCGACGGACCAACGCCAACACTTCACTGACTGGCCCGAGCAGCACGTCGTCGCCCCAGGTGCCGTTGACCGTCGGCCAACTCTGGGCATGCACCGAGCCGGCCTGCCACCAGCTCCACACCTCATCGGTGACAAAGGGGAGAAACGGTGCAAACAGTCTGTGCACTTGGCCGAGCGCCAACCGCAGCGAGGCGAGCGCGCTGGTTGCACCAGCTTCGCCGTGAGTTCCGTATGCCCGACTCTTCACCAGTTCCACGTAGTCATCGCAGAACCACCAAAAGAAAGCCTCGATGCGTTCCAGCGCGCCGGCGTAGTCGTACGCGTCGAGCGCCTTGCTGGCGTCGGCGATTGCACCATCAAGCCGCGCAGCCATCGCACGGTCCAACGGTTGTGTCGGTGTCGCGTCGTCGGGCGGAGTGCCGAATGAGAGCACGAACTTGCTGGCATTCAGCAACTTGGTGGCCAGCTTGCGGCCAACTTTCATTTGCCCTTCGTCGAAGATTGTGTCGACACCGGGCCGACCGTTGGCCGCCCAGTAGCGCACGGCATCGGTGCCGTGCTCTTCCAGCAAGTGCAACGGCGTGACCGTCGCGTTGCCCTTCGACTTGCCCAGCTTCTTGCGATCCGGGTCGAGGATGAAGCCGCTGATCGAGGCGTTACGCCATGGCGCGCCGTTGAACTCGTGATGGCTGCGGACCATGGTCGCGAACAACCAGGTGCGAATGATGTCGTGGCCTTGCGGCCGAAGATCCATCGGGAAGACGCGGCGGAACAGGTCGCTGTCGCCTTCCCAGTCGCCGGCGATCTGTGGTGTCAGCGATGAGGTCGCCCACGTGTCCATCACGTCGCTCTCGCCGATGAAGCCGTTGGCCTTGCCGCGTTGCGCTTCGGCGAAACCGGCGGGCACGTCGGTGGACGGATCGATCGGGAGGTCGTCCTCACTGGGTGCGAGCACATCGTCGAAGATCGGGTTCGCTTCCTCGTCGAGGCGATACCACAGCGGCAGCGGCACACCGAAGTAACGCTGACGGCTGATCAGCCAATCGCCCTTTAGGCCCGCGACCCAGTCGCTGTAGCGGCTTTGCATGTAAGGCGGGTGCCAGGCCAGTTCGTTGCCGCGCTGCACCAGTTCGTCGCGCAGCTTCTCGTCGCGACCGCCGTTGCGGATGTACCACTGACGTGTCGCGACGATTTCTAGCGGTCGATGGCCACGCTCGTAGAACTTGACCGGGTGCTTGATCTCGCGCGGCTCGCCAATCAGTTCGCCCGTGGCCATCAACATTTCGGCGACCGCTCGTTGCGCTTGCTTCGGATTGAGCCCGGCGATCTTCTCGTACGCAGCGCGACCGCCCTCGGTGGTGACCCAGCTCGGCACCTCCATTGCGAAGCGACCGTCGAAACCGATCAGCGCGCGCGATGGCAGATCGAGTTCGCGCCACCAGGTCACGTCGGTCACGTCGCCGAACGTGCAAATCATCGCGATGCCGGTGCCCTTGTCGGGTTCGGCGAGATGATGAGCGACGACCGGTACCTCGACTTCGAACAGCGGCGTCGTCACCGTCGTGCCGAACAGCGACTGATAGCGCTCGTCGGAGGGGTGCGCAACGATCGCGACACACGACGGCAGTAGCTCGGGTCGCGTCGTGTCGATCAGGATCGGATCAGCGCCGACCCTATGAAACGCCAGCCGGTGATAGCTGCCACTGATCTCGCGATCTTCCATCTCGGCTTGTGCGACGGCAGTGTGTTCGTCGATGTCCCACAGCGTCGGCGCATCTTGCTGATAGGCGTGGCCGCCGGCGAGGTTACGCAGGAACGCGCGTTGGCTGGTGCGTCGGGCGCGTTCGCCGATCGTCGTGTACAGCAGGCTCCAATCGACGCTCAACCCAAGGCGTCGAATGACGTGCTCGAACGATTGCTCGTCGAGGTGCGTGATCTCGGCACATAGTTCGACGAAGTTGGCGCGGCTCACGGGCACCGCGCGGTGATCCTTGGGAACATCGCCACGGAATGGCGGTTGATAGTTGGGAACGTACGGCAACGAAGGGTCGCAGCGCACGCCGGTCACGTTCTGCACGCGCCGCTCAGTGGCCAGGCCGTTGTCATCCCAACCGATCGGGTAAAAGACGGCCTTGCCGCGCATGCGCTGGTAGCGGGCGATGAGGTCGGTGTGGGTATAGCTGAACACGTGCCCGATGTGCAGGCTGCCGCTGACGGTCGGCGGCGGCGTATCGATGGCGTAGACCTGCTCGCGCGTCGCCGAACGATCGAAGCGGTAGGTGCCGTCGGCTTCCCATTGTGCGACGAAGCGTGCCTCGACTCCGTCGAGCGTGGGTTTGTCGGGAACAGTCATGGCGGACGACAGACTATCTGGACGTCGTAATCCGTTCCCGGCTGCGAGCGCTGCAACCGTAGGCTTGGCAACCATGTTGCATCTGTACGACACCGCCACACGGAAGGTACGTGAGCTCGAACTGCGCGAGCCCGGCAAGGTCAGCATCTACTTGTGTGGCCCCACCGTGTACGGCCCTCCGCACCTTGGTCACGGTCGCGCGACGTTGGTGTACGACGTGCTGCGCCGCTATCTCGAATGGACTGGCCTGCAGGTGCGTTTGGCCAGCAACGTCACCGACATCGACGACAGCATCATCAACCGCGCCAACAAAGAGGGTCGGCCGTGGCAAGACATCACGACCAGTTGCGAGTCGGTGTGGTTCGAGGCGATGGCCAAGTTGGGCGTTGCGCGCCCGACTGACGTTCCCCATGCCACCGAGTACGTCGACGAGATGGTGGAGATGATCGGCCAACTAGTCGACATCGGCCGTGCGTACAGCACCGAAGACGGTGTGTACCTCAACGTGTCGACAGTCGAGGACTACGGCTTGCTGTCCAACCAGAAACTGAGCGACATGCTCGAGGGTGGTGGCGACCGCGAGGTCTTCGGCGCCGAGAACAAGCGCAGTCCTGCCGACTTCGTGCTGTGGAAGTTGGCCAAGCCCGGCGAGCCATCGTGGCCATCGAAGTGGGGCGCTGGTCGGCCGGGGTGGCACAGCGAGTGCGTAGTGATGAGCCTCGACCTATTGGGCGAAGGTTTCGACCTGCACTGCGGTGGCATGGACTTGAAGTTTCCGCATCACGAGAACGAGCGCGCACAAGCAGTCGCGTTGGGCAAGCACTTCGCCAACCACTGGATGCACAACGGCTTCGTTGTCGACGCCGAGGGCGAGAAGATGTCGAAGAGCCTGGGCAATGTCGACAACCTGCTCGACCTGATGGAGCACTACGACCCGCGCGCGTATCGGATGCTCTTGTTGCAGTCGCACTATCGCGGCCCGGTGAGTGTTGGTAAAGACAACATCGAAGCCGCAGTGAAGGTGCTGGCCGGATTCGATTCGTTCGCCGCGCGCACGGCCAGCGTTGCCGACGCGGCTCCCGACGCGGAAGTGCTCGCTCGCTTCCGCGAGTGCATGAACAACGACCTCGACACGCCAGGCGCAACGGCGCTGCTGTTCGACACGGTGCGCCGCGCCAACACCGCGTTCGATGCTGGCTCGGATGAGGTTGGCGGACTGGCTGCAGCAGTGCGCGAGATCTGCACCGCGTTCGGACTAGTGCTCGTCGCAGCCCAGGATGTTCCGGCCGACGTCGCAGCGAAGGCTGTTGCGCTCGATGCTGCACGCACGGCGAAGGACTTCGCAGGCGCTGACGCGCTGCGCGACGAACTGAAAGCCGCCGGGTGGACCGTCGAAACCACCAGTAAGGGCACTGTCGTCCGCCGATAAGGCGTCGAACTGAGGTAGAACGGTGGCCCGTGTCGCCGCCCGTTCGCCCTGCTCGTGTTCCTGTCCCCAAGGGATTCTGGACGATTTGGACCACCGTCGCGCTCGACCTTGTCGGCTTCGGCATCGTCGTGCCGATTCTCGCCGTGTACGCGGAGCGATTTGGCGCGTCAGGACTGACCGTTGGATTGCTGTTCGCTGCGTTCTCGGCGGCGCAGTTTGTGTGTGCACCGCTGCTCGGTCGCCTCTCCGATCGTGTCGGCCGCAAACCGGTGATCGTGATCTCGCTGCTCGGTACCGCGGTTGGCAGCTTCGTGTGTGGCGCGGCTGGCTCATTGTGGTTGTTGTTCGTCGGCCGCATCCTCGATGGCGCGTCAGGCGCCAGCCTTTCGGTCGCGCAGGCAGCCGTCGGCGACATGGCCACGCCCGCCGAGCGACCGCGCCTGATGGGTTTGCTCGGTGCCGCCTTTGGCGTCGGGTTTGTGATCGGTCCTGCGATTGGCGGTTTGGCCACGCTTGGCGGACCGCATGTGCCGTTCTACGTCGCGGGCACGATCGCGTTGATGAACGCTGTCGCGGCCATGGTGCGATTGCCGGAGACGCGTGCGCAGGTCGAAGCCGACTCGAATGTGCCGACGCGCCACGGTGTGCGACGAGCGATCACACCGGAGCTGCGGCGGCTGGCGATCGTCGGTTTCGTCGTGACGGTCGCATTCACCGCGTTCGAGTCGACGTTCGGGTTGCTCGGTCGCCATCGGTTCGGTTTCGGCGAGCGCGGTTCGGCGTTCGTATTCCTCGGCATCGGCATCTTGCTCGTCATGATTCAGGGTGGTCTCTACGGTCGCTTCGCCGCGCGTGTGGGCATCAACGCGTTGTACGTCGGTGGCGTCGCACTGCTGGTCGTCGGACTTTCTGCGATGGCGTTCGCGACCGTCTGGCCTGTGCTCATCGTGGCTTGCGCGGTGTTGGCCTTGGGTCAAGGGGTCGCTTCGCCCTCAATCTCGGCGCTGGTCAGCGAGATCGCACCACCCGCCCGTCGCGGTGAAGCGATGGGTTATCAGCAGTCTTCCTACGCCGTTGGCCGCATTGTCGGCCCGCCTGCTGCGGGATGGATGTTCGACCATGCCGGAGTCTGGTCCCCGTACGCCGGGGCGGCCGGGTTGTGCGCCATTGCCCTGGTCTTGTTGCTGAAGTGGGGCGTGCATCGCGGCCCGCAAGTGACACAGGTGACGGTCTCCTCGGTGTAATTCCCTGCGAGACTTGCACCTCGTGTCCGACGTGCAAGACCACCCAGCGCTGACGCGGCTCTCCCGTTTGGAGGGTCGTCGCGCCGCACCACTGAAGATGGGTTATCAGCCGACCCTTGATGGTGTGCGTGCGGTTTCGGTGATCGCCGTCATCCTCTATCACGCCGGTTTCACGTGGGTGCACGGCGGGTTCTTCGGTGTTGAGGTCTTCTTCGTCGTATCCGGATTCCTGATCACTTCGTTGCTGATCGAGGAGCGCGACGGCAGCGGCAAAGTCAGCCTGTGGCACTTCTGGATACGCCGTTGGCGACGATTGCTGCCAGCACTGTTCACAATGCTGATCGCGATCGGCGTGTGGTCGGTGTTTTGGGGGACTGCCGAGCAGCACACGCAGGTGCGCCGTGATTACCCGTGGGGCATCTTCTATCTCGCCAACTGGGGCCAGATCTTCAGCCAGGTCGAGTACTTCTCGGGCACGCCGACCCTGTTTCGCCACCTATGGAGCCTGGCGGTGGAAGAGCAGTGGTACCTGATCTGGCCGGTGGTGTTCATCATCTTCTTCACGCGCAAGTCGCGCGGCGCGATACCGGAAAGCGATCGGCGACGGGGCACCACACTGGCGACGATTTCACTGGGGTTGATGGCGGCGACGGCCGCAGCGCACGTTGCGAAGTGGCCGACCAGGTGGCCGTACTTCTTCTCGCTCGACCCTTCGAAGTGGGGGATGCGTTCCGTCGAGACCACCAACTTCCTTTACCTCTCTACCTTCACTCGGTCGAGTGGTCTGTTGCTCGGCGCGGCGACGGCGTTCTTGTGGCGACCGTGGCGCGCGCAGCGACGGGCAGCGGCGAGCGCCGGGCAAACGTTGAACGCGGTCGCGTTCGTTGCAGTCGCCGTGTTGTTCGCCGCGTTCGCGATCGGCAAGGTCGATGGCGAGTCCACATACCTGTGGTTGCTGCCGGCGGTGACTATTGCCTCTGCGGCGCTGATCGCTGTCGTCGTGCACCCGGTGGCGGGTGGTGCGCGTGCAGTCTTCGGTTGGCGACCGCTGGTCGAGATCGGCAAGCGTTCGTACGGGCTGTACCTGTGGACGTGGCCTATCAGTCGCATCGTGGGCGCGTACGTGGGTTCAGCGTCGAAGTTCTTGCTAGCGATGGCAATTGCGATTCCGGTGAGCGAGGTCTCTTACCGCTTCATCGAGACGCCGATCCGTCGAGGTGCGCTCGGCCGGTGGTGGAAGCATCGTGAGCGCCACGATTGGACGCTGATCACCGCGTGCGCGTCGGTCAGTCTCGTTGCGATCGCAGCCAGCATGTCGGTGTATTTCGCCAAGACCGATGCCGTCTTCGACGCGGCAAAGGATCGCACCGGCAACCAAGCCGTATTCGATCCGAACGCGATCACCAGTACCACCGCCATCACCGTCACGGAGTCGTCGCTACCCACCGATAGCACCGTCGCTCCTTCGATCACGGCGGCGACGCTGCCGCGGCGAGTTGTGATCGTCGGTGATTCAACGGCGCACTCGCTGGCCATCAACCTTCCAGTCGGCATCGAATCAACGTTCGTGGTCACCGACGGTTCACTGGAAGGTTGCACGGTGTACAGCGATGGCCAGGCAGTGTCGTCTCGCGATGGATACACGCGCAAGTTCTCGGGCTGCGGCGGTTGGCAGCAGGATTGGGCGACGGCCGCGCAAGCGGCAACTGCGGAATTGGCGCTGGTCGTGATCGGCGCGTGGGATGTGTTCGATGTGCAGGTGGCCGGGCAGGACGTTCCTTTCGGCTCCCAAACCGCCGACGACCGGTTCTTGGGCGGCGTGCTGTCGGGCATCGATGCGCTCGCCAGCGTTGGCGTGCACGCGGCGTTGCTCGAAATTCCCTGCATGCGCCCCGTCGACATCGTTGGTGCCGGTGTGCCGGCGCTTCCGGAACGGGGCGACGATGCGCGGGTTGCGCATGTCAACGACATGTTGCGCAAGCTGGCGGCCGACTATCCGGCGAAGGCGACGTTCGTCGAAGGACCAGCCGATTACTGCACCAGCGAGTTTCTGGCGACCAACTTGAACTATCGGTGGGACGGCGTGCACCCATTGACGGCTGGCGCAAAATTGACCATGGAAACGATCACCAACGCGTTGCTCAGCATCCCGATCAGGTAGGGTTACCCACGAGTAACTTATCCATATCGAGTAGTCCGTTCGAGTAGCGGACGTTCCACGCCGAGGTGACCCGATGGCTGATTTTTCCCTCAACGAAGACCAGTTGCAGCTGCAGAAGTGGGTGCACGATTTTGCCGAGACGGTGATTCGCCCCGCCGCCCACGAGTGGGATGAGCGCGAGGAATTCCCGTTCCCGATCGTGCAGCAAGCGGCCGAGATCGGTCTCTACGGCTGGGAGTTCCTGATGAACTCGTTTGCCGATACGACTGGGCTGACGCTGCCGGTGTGCATCGAAGAGATTTTTTGGGGTGACGCAGGCATTGGCATGGCCATCATGGGTTCGGCGCTCGCGGCCGCGGGCATTTCTGGGAACGGCACTCCCGAGCAAGTGATGGAGTGGGTGCCGCAGTGCTACGGCGATGCGAAGAAGGTGCAGCTTGGCGCGTTCTGCGTAAGCGAGCCCGATGCCGGTTCCGACGTGTCGTCGCTGCGGACGCGCGCGGTGTACGACGAAGCCAAAGACGAGTGGGTGCTGAACGGCACCAAGGCGTGGATCACCAACGGTGGCATCGCCGATGTGCATGTGGTGGTCGCGGCTGTTGAGCCCGAGTTGAAGGGCCGCGGTCACGCGTCGTTCATCGTTCCGCCGGGCACGAAGGGCATCAGCCAGGGGCAGAAGTATTTGAAGCACGGCATTCGCGCATCGCACACCGCGGAAGTGGTGCTGGATGATTGCCGCGTGCCGGGCAGTTGCTTGCTCGGTGGCAAGGCGAAGCTCGACGCCAAGCTGGCGCGTGCGCGCGAGATGGGCCACAGCGGCGAGAAGCAACCGGCGATGACAACGTTCGAAGCGACCCGCCCCTCGGTCGGCGCGCAGGCGTTGGGCATTGCGCGTGCGGCGTACGAGTTCGCGCTCGATTACGCGAAGGAGCGCAAGACCTTCGGCAAGCCGATCATCATGCACCAGGCGATCGCGTTCAAGCTGGCGAACATGGCGACGGAAATCGACGCCAGCCGCCTGCTGATCTGGCGCGCCGCATGGCTCGCCCGGAACGGCGGCTTCAAGAACGGCGAAGGCTCGATGAGTAAGTACAAAGCGTCGGAGGTTGCAGTGCGCGTCACCGAGGATGCGATTCAGATTCTCGGCGGCTACGGCTACACCCGCGAGTACCCAGTCGAGCGCTGGCACCGCGACGCAAAGATCCACACGATCTTCGAAGGCACCAGCGAAATCCAACAGCTGGTGATCGCCAGGGCGATATCAGGCCTGCGTATCGAGTAGATCGGGTCGTTCGATTCCCGGTCTCATCGGGCGGCTCGTGACCCGTCCCTAGAATCCATCCCTAGACAGACGTCACCTCCCTTCGCTACAGTTCTCGCCTGGCGACGTTGCGCGAGAAGAAACCGGGCGTGTGGGAGGTCCGTGTCTTCACGGGTTCAAATACTCGTGGCCTCCCTACGCAGCTGTCGCGCACGGTCCATGGAGGCAAGCGCGATGCGTTGAAGCTGGCGGCCGAGCTAGAGGTCGGCCCCGGCCGCTCGACCCCGGCCGGCCGCTCGGTCAGCGATGTTCTTGATGCATGGGTCGAGCAGAACCTCGACACGTGGGCGCCGTCATCAGCACGCGATCAGCAGAGTCGCGTGCGCGCGATCAAGAAGGACCAGATCTCTCGCCTGCCGCTGGCGCGGCTGTCGGTGGCTGACGTAGAGCGCTGGCATACGCGCATGCGCAAGGCCGGGCTTCAAGACGCGGGCATCAAGAACCTCCACGGCGTGCTGCGCGCGGCGCTGTCGCAAGCCGAGCGGTGGGGATGGGTGAGCAACAACGTCGCCGGCATCGCCAGGCTGAAGTCGTCGAAGACGCAGCAACGATCGGTGATGTCGCTCGACGACGTGC
>Ga0105048_10005622_pt1 | contig 20236 bp, 15 predicted proteins | sample MAT05_FD_78382 | JGI IMG/M metagenome (GOLD analysis project Ga0105048, IMG submission 78382) | Freshwater microbial communities from Lake Fryxell liftoff mats and glacier meltwater in Antarctica - MAT-05 | ecosystem: Environmental > Aquatic > Freshwater > Ice > Liftoff microbial mat | place...
GTCGTCGCCATCACACACGACCGCTACTTCCTCGACAACGTGGCCAAGTGGATTCTCGAGCTGGACCGCGGTCGCGGTATGCCGTTCGAAGGCAACTACTCCAGCTGGCTGGAGCAGAAGCAAGAGCGCATCCTGCGCGAGGAGAAGGGCAACGAAGCCCGCCAGCGCACGCTGGCCCGCGAGTTGGAGTGGGTGAAGATGTCGCCCAAGGCCCGCCAGGCAAAGGGCAAAGCACGGCTGACCGCGTACGACAAGTTGCAGAACGAGGCCGAAGCCGCCGAGCGCGGCCCCGACAAGTTGGAAATCACCATCCCTGTCGGCAAGCGACTGGGCGACACCGTGATCGAGGTCAAGAACCTCGGCAAGGGTTTCGGCGACAAGCTGCTGGTGGAGGACCTGTCGTTCACGCTGCCCAAGGCAGGCATCGTCGGCATCATCGGCCCCAACGGCGCCGGCAAGACCACACTGTTCAAGATGCTCACCGGCCAGGAAGTGCCCGACTCAGGCACCATCGTGGTCGGCGATACGGTCGAGATGGCGTACGTCGACCAGAGCCGTGACGTGCTCGATTCCGACGCGTCGGTGTACGAGGAGATCACCGGTGGCGTCGAACACATGAAGGTCGGCAACCGCGAGATCCACGGCCGGGCGTACTGCGCCAGCTTCAACTTCAAGGGTGCCGATCAGCAGAAGCGTGTCGGCGACCTGTCCGGCGGCGAACGCAACCGCGTCCACCTCGCAAAGGTGCTCAAGGACGGCGGCAACGTGCTGCTGCTCGACGAACCGACCAACGACCTCGACGTGGACACACTGCGTGCGTTGGAGCTGGCGCTCGACGACTTCCCCGGATGCGCCGTCGTCATCAGTCACGACCGTTGGTTCCTCGACCGCATTGCCACCCATGTGCTCGCGTTCGAAGGCGACAGTCAGGTCCGTTGGTTCGAAGGCAACTTCAGCGAGTACGAGGCATGGCGGCACAAGGAGCTCGGCTCCAGCGCCGACCAGCCGCACCGAATCAAGTACAAGCCGCTGGCCCGCTGAGGGCATGAGCTTCCAGATCGAGACCGACAACCAACTGGCCACGCGCCTCGCGGTCGAGGCCGGACAACTGTTGGTCGGCCTTCGTGACGAACTGTTCGGACGCGGCGCTGCCCCGTGGCAGGTCATGGACACCGGCGACCTCGCCAGCCACCGCTTCCTGCTGAAGGCGCTCACCGAGGCGCGGCCCGACGATGCCGTGCTGTCCGAGGAAGGCGTGGAGGACCCGCGCCGGTTCGCCGCCGACCGCGTCTGGATCATCGACCCGCTCGACGGGACCAACGAGTTCGGCGAGCACGGTCGATCGGACTGGGCGGTGCACATCGCCCTCTGGGATCGAGACAACTTCGCCGCTGGTTCGGTCAGCCTGCCAGCACTCGACCTCGTGTTCTCGACCGAACCTGCGCCCACGCTGCCCACGCCCGAGCGCGAGCGACCACGTCTCATCACCAGCCGCAACCGCAACCCGTACGCCGCCGTCGTAGTTGCCAATGCCCTCGGGTGCGATGCGGTGCGCCTCGGTTCCGCCGGCGCCAAAGCGATGGCCGTCGTCGTTGGTGAGGCCGACATCTACGTACACGAGGGTGGCATGTATCAGTGGGACAGTGCCGCTCCAGCGGCGGTCGCACTGGCCGCGGGATTGCACGTCAGTCGCGTGGACGGATCGCCGATGGTTTTCAACGAACGCGACCCTTGGCTGCCCGACTTCCTGGTCTGTCGTGAGGAGTACGCCGAGCCGGTGCTCGACGCGCTTCGCAACGGCCGCCGCTCTCGCTGAGCACGCGTCGCCACCTGCCGCCATCGAGCTGACAGCGGTTCGATTCTTCGAGTGACTCCAGGCACACGGTTGGGGCGGCTTCGGCGTACAGTTTCCGCATGGAGACCGGCCATCCCAACCCACCTCTGACGCACCGCCTACCTGGCTTGGCCGTTGCCGGCATCGCTGCGCTCGGCGCCGGTGCTGTGCATGCCGCAGCAGTGGGCGTGCATGTCGAGCACCCGCGGCTGGCGCAGCTTTTCGTCGTGATGGCTGCCACGCAGCTGGGCGTGGGCTTGTGGGCACTGCTGCGCCCCAACCGACTGGCTGCGTGGGCGGTTGCCGGTGTCAACGCGCTTGCCGTCGGTGGCTGGTTGGCCACCCGGCTGACTGGCATTTCCTGGATCGAAGGCCTCGAAGTTCGCGAGGCAGCGCAATTCGCCGACACTGCCTGTGCCCTGATGGGTGCGGTCGCTGTCGGCGCCGCGGTCAGCGCCAGCCTGGTCGGCTGGCGGCCGTCCAATCCCGCTCGCATCGCCATGCCCTCGCTGCTGATCGCCGCCCTCGCCGTCCCCGCCATGTGGACGGGTGGCACGCATGTGCATTCGCACAGCGAAGCTGGTCATGCAGTCACGATCGACCCCGTCACCGGCGACACCGCCGCCCATGACCACGCAGTCGATCCGGTCACCGGCGACACGGTCCACGAGGACCACGCCGCAACCATCGATCCGGTCACCGGCGACACCGTCGCCCACGACCACACCACCGACCCCGTCGCTGCGGCCGGCTGGCCCCGCCCATGGGACCCGGCTGTCGGCATCGACCTGTCGGGCGTTCCGGGCGTGTCGGTCGACCAGCAGCTCCGCGCCGACCAGTTGATCAAGGACACGCAGAAGGATCTCCCCAAGTGGGCGACCCCGGCCGCCGCCATTGCCGACGGCTATCAGAGCATCGGTGATGCAGGCACCGGCGTCGAGCACTACATCAAATCGTCGCTCATCGAAGACGCCGTGATGCTCGACCCCACTCAACCCGAGTCGCTGGTCTACGAAGTCGACGGCGCAAACCGCACGCTGACGGGCGCAATGTTCATCGCCAGCGCACGGCCCACGGACGACCCCGAGATCGTGGCCTTTGCAGGCCCGCTGATGACATGGCACAACCACGGCAACCTGTGCTGGGCTCTGATCGAGGGCGTCGCCAAGGTCGTGGGCATCACCGACGCCAATGGCGTGTGCGCCAACGGCGTCAACACTGGCGGCGCCAACCCGATGGTGCACGTGTGGATAGCTCCGCACGAGTGCGGTCCTTTCGCCGCGCTCGAGGGCGTCGGCGCCGGGCAGGCATCGGTCAGCGAGGCCGAGCGAGTCGACAAGTGCAGCTCCCACGACGGCCACGGTGGTGCCCCGTCGGCAACGCCCAAGCCCTACGACCCGACCCAACCAATCGATCTGTCGGGTACACCGGGCGTCACGCCCGAGCAGCAGGCCGCCGCCGAGAACCTCATCGCCATCACCGTGATACGCCTCCCGCAGTGGAGCGACTATACGGTCGCCGAGGCCGCCGGCTTCAACAGCATCGGCGACGGCATCACCGGGGTCGAGCACTTCATCAACTGGGACTGGATCAACGACGACGTCGTACTGAACCCGGATTTCCCCGAAAGCCTTGTGTACGTTCCGCAGCCTGACGGTTCCAAGAAGCTGGTCAGTGCGATGTTCATGCTGCCGGACAGCGTTGCGTTGGCGGATGCGCCCAACATTGGTGGAGCGCTGATGCAATGGCACATCCACGACAATCTGTGCTTCACCAAGGATCCGAAGGCTGCCCGGGTCGGCAGTGTCATCTCGTCGGGCGGCAACTGCCCGCCTGGGCTGGTCAAGTTCCTCCCCGCAGCCATGATCCATGTCTGGATCACCCCTCACCCGTGCGGCCCGTTCGCTGCACTCGAGGGAGTCGGTGCAGGGCAGATCGTCCCCGGTGAAGAACGGCTCTGCGATACCGCCCACGGATCGCACTGAAAATCCCCCACGTCACCTCGGGCGCTGGATCACCTGGATGTAGTTGTCGGCCGGTAGCAGTCGAGCCGCATATTGCTGCAGGTCGCTCTTGGTGATCAGCTCCAGCTGGTCGTACTCGCCGAGGAGCTCGCCGAGGCTGCCCTCGTCGATGCTGGTCGAGAGCAGCACGTTCGCCAGCTGGTTGTTGTTGACGTAGCTGAATTGCTGCTGCATGGCTGCGAGCGCCGCGTTGTACTCGTCGTTCGTTGGTCCGTCGAGGGCCAGGGCCGCCAGGTCCGCCTGCACCGTTGCCGCCAACTGGTCGACCCCGTCGGGAGCGCCGCTCACCGACACATAGGTCTCCACCGTCGCAGACGGCTCGTCGTACACGGTCACGTAGGCGGACGGCGAGTAGGAAGCACCTAGCTCCTCACGAATGTGATCGGTCAGGCGCGCACCCAACACGCTGGTCAGCATCGCCGCCTGCAGGTACTGATACTTCGAACCAGTGGAGTCCACGGTGTAGAGCAGGCTCAGCGAGGCCTGGTCGCCTGACCCGGCCAGCGATTCGAGCTCGATGACGCCACTCGGTGCGTCAGGCTCGATCGGCGCCCACGTTTCAGTGGACCCGTCGCCGTCGAGGCTTCCGATGTAGCGGCGGGCCAGCGCGGTCGCCTCGTCGAGATCGAAATCACCGGACAGCGCGAAGACCCAATCACTGGCATTCGAGAAGCGCTCCTCGAAGAGCCGCTCCACGGTGGCCAGGTCGACAGCGTCGAGTTCAGCCTGCGTCGGCACAAGCCGGTAGTACACCGAGTTGTCGTAGCGCGCTGAGTTCAGCGCGTCGTACGCAGCGAACTGTGGATCTGCGGCCGGGTCGTCGATGTAGGGCTGGTCGCTGGCCTTCAAGGCGTCCAGAGCACTCTGCTCGAAGCGCGGTTCGGCCAAGTACTGGTGGATCAACTGCAGCGACAGTTCCAGATCGTCGGGTGTGGTGTTGCCGCTGAAGCCTTCTGATGTCACATTGAGGTACGGCGCGATGTCGACGTTCGAACCACTCAAGATCGAGTCGACTGCAACCTGGTCGAGGTCGCCGATCCCGCTCGACGTTGCCACGCCGACGCTGTAACGAGCGGCAAAGACTTCTTCGGGCGTGACCAGGGAGAATCCGCCTTCGCTCACCGCCTCCAGCGCGATCTGGCCGTCCGTGATGTCCGTGGGATTGAGGATGACGACAGCGCCGTTGTCGAACACCAGTCGGGTGGCATCCAAGAAGAAGCCCGGATCCTTGATGACGACCGACGAGGCAGCTTCCACCACTTCGTCAGGTGGCGTCATCAAGGAGTCGCCGACGGCAGCCGACTGCGCCCGTGGCGTGACGTCGCGATCGGCGGCATCGTCCAGCAGTGCCTGCAGCTGGGCCTCGGTGGGGGCATCGGGGGTCTCCGCAGGAATGCTGACGAACAGATGTGGAGCACTCGCTGACACGCGCGCGTCCAAGGCTGCTGCCACGTCATCGGTCGAGATGCCGTCCAGGAGAGCGGTGTACGCCTCGTACTCGGCATCCGGAGTACCAATGCTCTCGTTCGCGAGGAAGTTGCCGACGAACGCAGATGCGAAGTCGCTGTCGTCGCGTGTCGGGCTGCTGTCGAACCCGGCCTGCACTCCGCTGCGGTAGACCTCGACAGCACGTGCCAGCTCGTTGTCATCGAAGCCGAACCGGCGGGCACGTTCGAACTCGAGCACGATCGCATCCGAAGCGTCGGTGGCCCCGGTGTCGGGCGCCGTGAGGTTCACGCTGGGCGCGTTCAAGCCACGTACCGAGTTGTTGTTGCTGGGCCCGGCCGTGAGCAGCGACGAGTCACCACGCGTGATGTCGTCGGCGATGCGGTTGGCGATCATGTCGAACGCGAGCTGTGTGACGACGAAGTCGCGCAGCACGCCCACCGTCGAGTCCTGCACCGCCGGGGCCGGGTAGGTCAGCTCGACGGAGGCCTGCACCTCGTCGGGGTCCGCCAAGACGACCACCTCCGCCTCCGTGTACGGCGCGATGGCAAGGTTCGGTCGCGCAGGTTGCGTACCGCGCCCGGTCAGCGGCTCGAACTTCTCACGGACCATTTGTTCCATCTCGTCGACGTCGAAGTCGCCAACCACCACGATCGCTGCGTTTTCCGGCCGGTACCAAGCGTCGTAGAACGCTCGCAGCGGTGCGGCTGTCATCGCCTCGATCGCCACATCACTGCCGATGGGGGCGCGCCCGTCGTAGCCGGTGCCTGTCAAGAACATGCTTTCCAAGGCGGTTCCGATCCGGCCATCCAGTGTCTGGTCGCTGCCGCGCCACTCGTCCAACACCACCCCGCGCTCACCAGTGACTGCCGCCTCGGTGAGCGTCGCTGCACTCAGCCACTGCGCCAGTACCTCCAACCCGGTGACGAGATTGACCGGGTCATCAGTGGGCACCGTCAGTTCGTACACGGTCTCGTCGTACGAGGTGTACGCGTTGACGTCGGCACCGAACTCCATGCCGAACGTACGCAGCACGTCGATCAGCTCGTTGTTCGGGAACTGCTCGGTCCCGTTGAACAGCATGTGCTCCAGGAAGTGGGCCACCCCAGACTGGTCTGCCGTCTCGGACCCTGAACCGGCATTGATCGCCAGCCGCATCTGCGTACTCATGCCTGGCCGATCGTTCTGGCGTAGGTACACGGTCAGCCCGTTGCCCAGTGTCAGCACCCGCGTCGCGGGGTCGGTGGCGATGGTGACGTCGCCGCCGACGGCCAACTTGGAGCCGACGTTCGACTCGGTCGCTCGTACCGCCGGCTCGGACGAGCACCCAGCCAGGCCCAGCGCCACGACCAGCAGCACACTCATCCGCACTTTGCTCACGCTGCGCTGCATGCACCGATGGTAGGTCACAGTTCCGCCGCTCTGGTCGTCGACAGCGGCGAGCGCCATCGCCAACCCATCGGCGTCAGGGCAACTCCAACACCGTCACGACGCCGGTACTGCCGTCGACTCGCACGCGGGCTCCGTCGGGAATCCGTCGTGTGGCCCCTGTGGCGCTGATGACACAAGGAATACCCAGCTCACGACTGACGATGATGGCGTGGCTCAGCGGGGCACCCACGTCGACGACGACCGCTGCGGCCGGAACGAAGAGCGGCGTCCACGAGGGGTCGGTGATCGGGGCGATCAGAATGTCACCGGGCTCCAACGCGAACGGATCGTTCGAATCCAGAATGACCCGAGCGATGCCCTCAGCCTGACCGGGACAGCCAGACATGCCTGCGAGCACGTCGCCGACCGCGAGAGTATCGGCGCTGGCAGCATCGCGACGTGGCCACGTATCGGGCCCATCCGTGCGACCGACAAAAATGAATGGCGGATCCAACTGCTCCAGCCGCATGTACTCCGCTCGCCGTTGCCGCACCGTGGCGGCAAGGCCTTCGGGAGCGGCCAGGAACCCCGGCATCTCGTCCTTGGTGACGAACCCGAAGTCCTCGATCTCGTCGAAGACTCCTGCCTGCACCATTCGTCGCCCGATCTCTCGCATCACGATGCGCATCTCATGCACGACACGGATGTTGTTGGTCTTCGTTCGCTCGCGGCCGGGCAGCCACGCCTTCGAGCAGCCGATCGCCGCTGCCAGCTGGCCGTGGGTGGCTGCGTCACCCTCCACCATCGCCAACAGCTCTGCAGATGCAACCTCTCGCTCGACGGACCGTTCCGCATGATGGCCGGCTGGGTCGGCGCTCTCGGGCGAGACACGCATCCGGTCGATCGCTGCCAGGGCCAGTGCCGGCCGAGTTTCCCAGCTTGCCGACCGGGTCTCCCACTCGTTGGGCCCACGGCTGCCGTACTCGTAGAGGAACTCGGCGAACGCCGCATCGAACTCGGCCGACCCGAGCGGCAGTCGCGACAGCGCCCACATTGCATGGCTCGGTTCAGCGGAATCCACGTCACCGATGCCGGCAATGATCGGCATGATCAGGTCCGGCCGACCGACTGCTGCAGCGACGGCGCTGATGGCACCCAGCGGCACGGTGGCCATGTAGGTGGTGAACAGGTGTTGGCTGAACATTCGCCGGTGAAGTGGCACCATCTCCAGGAATCGTGACCACAGCTCCTCGAGGCCGAGGCCAGACACATCCGGGCGATTCGCGCGTAGCGACTTGGTGAACAATCGATCGTCGGTCAGTTCGGTGAGGTCACCGAGACTCTGCTGCGCGAACACCCAGCCGAACGTGGCACCGATCTTCTCGGTGAGGTCCGGCCGCACATCGCCGTCCATCGCCTCGTACGGCGGGATGCCGGGCTGCGCGCCGAAGAACTGTTCGTCCATCATCTGCCAGCTGAGGCCCGGGGCACGTTCGCCGAAGAGGCGAATCAGTGATGCATTGAGGTAGCAATAGCCGCCCTGTACCCCGAGCTGGCAGAAGTCGCCGTCAGGCAGCTCGTCGGCGTCGAAAGCACCCATTCGCACCCACGCGTCGCGCCAGCCGAGCTCGGCCTCGAACAACGCTGTCGAGCTGCTCAACGGCGTCACCGGGTCAGGGAAGACCTCCCCCACATTCGCACGGGTGTAGATCGGAAAGCGCTCGGAGAGCGATGTATCCGTCACGTAGTACCTGTCGCCCACGGTGTCCCCCCCGACATGTCGGTGCCGACGTTCATCAGCCCAGCCGGATGTTAGTCACACCATCGCTTTCATCTGGACCGTGCCACTTTCCCGATTCGCTGCGATCATGAACGGATGAGTGTGCTTGAGGACCGCAGCTGGGCAGCGTTCACCGAGGAAGGCCCATGGACGTTGCAGCGCGACGCCATCCGCTGGCTACCCCTGGCTGCCGGCCTGCGCGCACGCGCGCAGGCCGAGGTGCCTGCGCTCACCAAGGCAGGCCGTGTACCGCCCGGCGGGCGGGTCGTGCGAGTGGTACGGGTCCTCTCCGGCGCAGTGGCACCGTGGATGTTGCGCAAGAAGCGCGGCTCCTACGCCACGCCCGAGGCCAGTCGGGCGGAGATTTCGCTGCGCCTGCGACGCGCAGCCGAGCAGCTTGGGCCCACGTACATCAAGCTCGGGCAGATCATCTCCAGCGGCGAAGGCCTGTTCCCGGCCGAACTGGTCAACGAGTTCAAGAAGTGCCGCGACCAGGTGCCCGCCGAACCGTTCGACGCCGTTCGCGTGGTGGTCGAAGCCGACCTCGGTGCCCGACTGGAGGACGTGTTCGCCAGTTTTGATCGCGCCCCTCTCGCCGCCGCCTCCATCGCGCAGGTGCACGCGGCGACCTTGCTGACCGGCGAGGAAGTCGTGGTGAAGGTGCAGCGGCCGAGCGTGGCGCTGCTGGTGCGCAAGGACTTGCGGGTGATGGCCTGGCTGGCACCGTTCCTGGTCGGCCGCATTCCCATCTCCTCGCTGGCCAACCCGCCAGCGCTGGTCGAGCTGTTCGCAGAGACGATCGTGGAGGAGCTCGACTTCCGTATGGAGGCCGCCAACATGATCGACGTGGCGACAATGCTGCACGAGCTGGGCAACCACGGCTACGTCGTGCCGCGACCTCACCCGACCCTGGTGACTCGCCGCGTGCTGGTGATGCAGAAGCTGCAGGGTTTCAACTTCGACGATGTCGTCGGCATGCAGAACGCGGGCATCGACACCGAGGACGTGGTGCGCACCGCGATGGTCGCACTCATGGAGGGCGCCATGGTCTACGGCGTGTTCCACGGCGACCTGCACGGCGGCAACCTGTTCGTACTGGCCGACGGCCGCACAGCGCTGCTCGACTTCGGCATCGTCGGAAGGCTGACCGGTGACCGCCGACTGGCGTTCCTACGCATGATGCTGGGCGCCACCACCAACGACGTGAAGGGGCAGATGGCCGCGATGCGCGACCTGGGCGCGCTCCCGGCCGACACCGACCTCGACGCCGTCATCAAGGACCTACGACTGGACCAGCCCACTGTCGACCCGACGACCCTGAGCGGCGAGGAACTGGTGGCCGAGGTGCAGCGCGTGGTCAAGGCGCTCCTGGGCTACGGCGCCAAGCTTCCCAAGGAACTGATGCTCTACGTGAAGAACATGGTCTTCCTCGACGGTGCGATGGCTCGCCTGGCCCCCGACCTCGACCTGCTCGGCGAGATCGGCAAGATCTCGCTGATGTTCGCCGAGCGCCACGGCGAGCGCCTGGCCAGTGAGCTGGGCATCGACCACACGGCTGCGGTCCTCAACTTGGATGGCGTCAAGGCCGGCTTCGGCGTCGACAACGACACAGACGCGCTCACCTATCGCGAACTGCAGGCCCGCCGTAACCTGATCCAAAAGCGCATGCGCGACCACGTCGCCAAGTAACGTCGCTCGCCGTGCGTCTTGTCGTAGCCCGTTGCACAGTCGACTATCGAGGTCGGCTCGATGCCCACCTCCCCGAGGCCGTGCGCCTGATCATGGTCAAGGCCGACGGCTGTGTGGCCATTCACGCAGACGGTGGTGCATACAAGCCGCTCAACTGGATGAACGCCCCCAACACGCTGGTCGACAACGGCGATCACTGGACGGTGACCAACCCGAAGGGCGAGGAGTTGGTGATCACCCTGCTGGAGGTGCTCACCGAGACCGCACACGAGTTCGGCGACGACCCCGGCTTGCAGAAAGATGGGGTGGAGGCACATCTGCAGGTGCTGCTGGCTGCGTCGCCGCATGCCATCGAAGACGGGCTCACACTGGTTCGTCGGGAGTACCCGACCGCGATTGGGCCGATCGATCTGGTCTGTCGCGATGCAGGCGGTCAGGTGGTGGCGATCGAAGTGAAGCGGCGTGGTGACATCGACGGTGTCGAACAACTCGCCCGCTACATCGAGCGCCTGCACCTCGACTCGTCGCTGGGCACGGTCCGCGGGGTGTTCGTCGCCCAGAGCGTGAAGCCACAGGCGAAAGTGCTGGCCGAGGCTCGTGGCTTCACCGTCGTCGAGGTCGACTACGACGAGCTGCGCGGTATGAAGCCCGCCGACCTGCGGCTGTTCTGACGTACCGGTAACGTCTCGGCGATGCGTTTGGTTCGCGGAGTTGCTCAGCACTACGACTGGGGCGACCTGGCCGCCATTCCGCACATGCTCGGAGTGCCTGCGGATGGTCACCCATGGGCGGAGTGGTGGCTGGGCACGCATCCGTCCGCCCCTTCGAACCTCAACGGCGGCACTCCCCTGTCGTCGGTTTCGGGCGAGCTGCCCTACCTGCTGAAGCTGCTGGCCGCAGCGCATCCGCTGTCGCTGCAGACTCACCCCGACGCGGCGACCGCAGCCGCCGGATTCGCACGCGAGGATGCCGCCGGTGTTGCGCTGAACGATCCACGGCGAATCTACCGCGATCCGTTCGCCAAGCCCGAACTGCTCTGCGCTCTCACCCCGTTCGACACGCTGTGTGGGTTCCGTCCGGTCGCGGCAACCGAGGCGCTGCTGTGGGAGATCGGCACCGACCAGCTGGCAGCTGCGTTGCGCGACGACGGCCTCGAGGCGGTCGTGGCTGACCTCTATCTCGGCGCGCTCGACGTAACTACCATCGTCTCGGCCTGCGCCGCGCAGCGCTCTCCCGAGGCGATGCTGGTCACGCACCTCGATGCGCTGTACCCCGCCGAGCCCAGCGTGGCCGTCACGCTGCTGCTCAACCGGGTCTTGCTGCAGCCCGGCGAGGCCATCCACCTCGGGCCCGGCAACCTGCACGCGTACCTCCACGGCTTCGGCGTGGAGATCATGGGCGCCAGCGACAATGTGGTGCGCGGCGGTCTCACCACGAAGCACATCGACGTCACCGAATTGCTGGCGGTGCTTCGCTTCGAGGAGCTGGACGACCCGGTCGTTCGCGCTCTCGAGGTGGAGCCGAGTCGCTGGTGCTACCTCACCCCCGGCACGCCGTTCGAGCTGTGGCGCTTCGAGGTCGCCGACCGCATGTCGCACACCTCGCGCAGCGATGAGCTGCTGCTGTGCACGAGTGGTACCGTCGGCCCGCTGCACCAGGGCGAAGCTGCTTACCTCGCCGTCGACGAAACGGTCGTCCTCAGAGGCCCGAGCACAGTCTTTCGAGTCACAACGCAGCCTGACTAGAGGCGAATCACGGCATCGAGCGCCAGATCGAGCAGACGATCGCGGGCGCCCACCTGCTGGTCCCAATGGCGATGGTCCCACTCGGCAGCGCTCACGTCGTCGCCGGCGTAGAGCAGCTGTGCATACGTCGCACCGCGGAACGTCGCACAGGCGAACATCGCCGACACCTCCATGTCGACGGCGAGGCAGCCCTGCTCGCGACGACGGGCAACCTTCGCCGGCGTCTCACGGAAGAAGGCGTCTGTCGTCCACACCAACCCGTGGTCGTGCGGCACCCCGGCCTCGTCGAGCACATCGTCGATGGCTGCCAACGCTCGCGGATGCGGCGACACCTCCGCATCGGCAGGTGCGTAGTGGTAGCTCGTGCCCTCGTCGCGCACCGCACCAGTGGGGATGATGACGTGGCCGACATCGAAGCCCGGCTTCACGATGCCTGCGCCGCCACAACCGATGATCTGTGTGGCGCCAAGGGCGATCACGACCTCCAGCGATGTCACGGCCGCTGGGGCACCGACGCCGGGGCTGACCAGAGCGACCGGCACGCCGTGATGCTCGAGCACGCAGATGGGGTGGTCGCCGTGCTCGAACGGCACGTGATGCGCTGGGGTGATGCCAGCGGTGCGGTCGCGAACGATGTTGCCGAACCAGCACATGACCGCATGTCGTGGGAAACCCAGCTGGGCCTGGTGAATGCTCGGGTTGATCACCGCATCCGGCGACGGATCGAACTCGAACAACGGCGAGTGCGGCGACGGGTTCGACGCCGCGTTCGACGACACGTCAGCCGCCGCTGACCTTGCGGCGGATCTCCACGATCTTCTCCTGCGCGTGGTTGGCGTCGTCGCCCTGCTCGCCCATCATCTTCGCCCGATCCTTGGCCGCCTCACGTTCGGCGATGGTGGTATCCACCCTGGCCAGCGCTGCCTCGGTGCCGTGCTCGTGGATGAACTCCGCCCACTCCACCAACGCCTCCACCATCTCGTCCTCGGGAACGACCGCCACGTTGCGGCCCTTGACGAAGAGGTGCCCGCGCTTGTTGCCGGCTGCGATTCCGAGGTCGGCTTCGCGTGCCTCGCCAGGCCCGTTCACGACACAGCCCATCACCGCAACCTGCAGCGGAATCTTGCGATCGCCGAACGCCGCCATTGCTCGGTTGGCAATGTCGATGACGTCCACCTCGGCGCGGCCACACGAGGGGCAGGCGATGAGGTCGATGTTCTTGCGCTCGCGCAAGCCGAGCGCTTCCAGCAGCTGGCGACCGGCGCGGGCTTCCTCCACCGGGTCGGCGGTGAGGCTGTAGCGAATGGTGTCGCCAATGCCTTCCAGCAGCAGCGTGGCGATGCCGGCGGTGGCCTTCAGCAAACCCGCCGGCGGCGGACCGGCTTCGGTGACGCCGAGGTGCAGCGGCGCGTCAGTGACATCGCTGAGCTGACGGTAGGCCTCCACCATCATCGGAACATTGGATGCCTTGACGCTGATCTTGTAGTCCGTGAAGCCCACCTCGTCGAAATACGCAATCTCCTTGAGCGCGCTCTCCACCATCGCCTCCGGCTTCAAGCCGCCGTACTTCTCGTACAGCGCAGGGTCCAGCGAACCACCGTTGACACCAATGCGAATCGGCAGCCCGCGATCCTTTGCTTCCGAGGCGACCGCCTTGATGTGTTCCGGTCGACGAATGTTGCCCGGGTTCAGCCGGAGGCCGTGTACCCCGGCCTCCATCGCCGCAAGGGCCATCTTGTACTGGTGGTGGATGTCGGCGATGATCGGAATCGGCGAACGCGGCACGATCTGAGCAAGACCCTCCGCCGCTTCAGCCTCGTTGCACGTGCAGCGCACGATGTCGCAACCGGCGGCGGCGAGCGCATAGATCTGCTGCAGCGTGCCCTCGACGTCGGCCGTTTTGGTGATGGTCATCGACTGGACCGTGATCGGTGCGCCGCCGCCCACGGGCACCTTGCCCACGAAGAGTTGCCGAGTGTTGCGTCGTTCGAAGCTCACCTGCCCAGTGTGCCAGCTCACGCCACCGGTGCGACATCCAGCGACCTACTGGCGAAATCGGCGTTCACGTCGAACTAGCTCTTCGCGATGTCGAGGTAGAGGCCGGTGAGGAACATGAACGCGAGCAGGGCGAGACATGCAGCTGCGAACGGCATCAGCTTGTTGACATCGGCGTAGTACCGACGGCCCTTCCTCGACCGAATTCGCTCGTAGGTCGCGATGGCTGCGTGGCCCCCGTCGAGCGGCATCAACGGGAACATGTTGAACACCCCGACAGAGATATTGAGTGCTGCAAGCAGACCAAGTGCTCCTGCCCAACCGTCAAAGCGACCAATGTCGTCGCTGACCTTCGCTGCACCAACGATTGTTCCCGGGCGCGAAGTGATGTCCTGGTTCGTGCCAACCAGATGGCCGTACACATTGATCGGATTGATCACCTTCGCTACCCCGGTGACGGCTTGGCCGACGCCAACCACAAGATCCTTGGGGCCATTGACGAGTGCATCTCCGAAGCCGAGCGGTAGGCGGTCCTGCGAGTTGGGCGAGACACCGAGGTACCCGGTCTGCGCATCTACGATGTCAGGGTGTTGGATGAGGGTGGCCTCCACCGTCAGCCGCCGGCCGTCGCGCTCTACGACCAGCGTGCGCTGACCACCAGGGGGTGTGGCAGCCAGGACTTCGCGGAAGCCTTCTGCGGAGGTCATCGACTGACCATCGACGGCCACTATCACGTCATCGACCGCTAGCCCCGCCTGTTCCGCAGGCGAACCGGCAACGACGTTTGCGAGCCTCACTGTCCCTGACTCACCCGGCTGGCCCCACACCGTGTACACGACCGTGACCAGTACGAACGCAATGATCAGGTGCATCACCGAACCGGCCGTGATGACCCACATCCGACGCGCGTACGTGCCTTGACGGTACGTGTTGGGCTCGTCCTCGGGGGCGACCTCATCGACGTTGGTCATACCGATGATCTTCACGAAACCGCCGAGCGGAATCGCCCTCAGGCCGTACTCCACACCATTTCGGTGTGTGCTCCACACGCGGGGCCCGAAGCCCAGGAAGAACTGAGTGGCCTTCATCCCACTCTTCCGGGCGGTCCAGAAGTGGCCGAACTCGTGCAACATGATCGAGACCGCGAGGCCGACGATGAAGACCAGGATCCAAGGGCTGACGACCGCAAAAATGCCCAGTAGCGCGACCCACGCCGCAAGGCCCAACAGCATCGTCATGCGATCTGCCTGGGCAAGAGGCTCCGACCCTTGCGTGCCGCCGCTCACCACTTCTACCTTCATCCGATCGAAGCGGCTGGCGCGTGAACCGGCGTTGTCGTCGGCATCGGGTTTGTTACTGACTTCGTTGCTCATGCGGGAAGGACCTCCTGTGCCACCTGGCGCGCGCGGGCGTCGGCGGCGATGATGTCGTCGATGGTGTGATCGGCACTTGGCTCGTATCTCTGGAGCGCGGCGTCGTTGACTTCTGCGATCTGGTGCCATCGCAGGCGGCCGGCGAGAAATGCATCGACGGCCACCTCGTTGGCAGCGCTGAGCCACGCCGGAGCCGTGCTGCCGATGCGTCCGGCCTCGTAGGCGAGCGTGAGGCAGCGAAAGGTCGCGGTGTCGGGGGCCTCGAAGTCGAGGCGACCGAGCTTTGCCCAATCGATGCGACCGAACGGGGTGGCGATGCGGGCCGGATAGGCAAGTGCGTAACCGATGGGCAGCCGCATGTCGGGCATCGAGAGCTGGGCGATGGTGCTGCCGTCGGTGAACTCGGCCATCGAGTGCACCACGCTCTGCGGGTGAACGACGACCTCGATCGCGTCGTAGGCAATTCCGAACAGCTCGTGGGCCTCGATGACTTCCAGCCCCTTGTTCATCAGGGTGCTGGAGTCGATGGTGATCTTGGGCCCCATCTTCCACGTGGGATGCGCGAGTGCCTCGTCGACCCCGACGTTGGCCAGTTCGGCGGGAGTACGGCCACGGAATGGACCGCCGCTTGCCGTGAGCACGATGCGACTGACCTCACGGTCGCTGAATGAGGACGATCGAAGGCATTGGTGCACCGCACAATGCTCACTGTCCACCGGCACCAACTCGGCGCCCGGGGTGGAACGTAGCGGCTGCACGACCGGGGCACCCGCAATCAGACTCTCCTTGTTGGCGAGCGCGAGACGCTTACCGGCAGCCAGCGTCCGTACGGTGACCTGCAGCCCCGCAAAGCCAACGACACCGTTGACAACGACGTCGGCAACGTCGACCAGGTCGGCCAGGTCAGCCACGACCTCCGCAAAGGGCAACGCCGCGGCGACCTCCGCACGCTTCGACGGGTCGGCAACGGCGACGACCTTCGGCCGGAACTCGAGCGCCTGCTCGATGAGCGTCGCCACCGAAGAGCCGACACCGAGCGCGACAACTTCGTAGCGACCTGCCTCGGCACGCACGACGCCGAGGGTCTGCGTTCCGATGGAGCCGGAGCTACCGGCAATTGCGACACGTACTGCAGCCATGACAGATCAAAGTCTCGCAGGCAGCGCCGGCCGATGCACCGCGGTACCTTGTGACAGCGGGCGGAACTTGTGTCAGCTCACCCAGGGCTGCAGCGTGATGGTCAGGTAGTAGACGGCAGGCATCACGAACAGGAAACCGTCGAAGCGATCGAGGACGCCGCCGTGCCCCTTGACGATGGAGCCGAAGTCCTTCACATCCAGGTTGCGCTTGAACATGCTCTCCGTCAGGTCACCGATGGGCGCCATGATCGAGATGACGAGGCCCAACAGCAGCAGATCGCCCGTACTGTTCCACGTGCTGCTCTTGTCGGCGACGCCCACGAGGAACATCGCACCGAGCGTGAGAACGGTGCCGCCCAGAAAGCCTTCGAAGCTCTTGTTGGGGCTGATCCAGTGCCGCAGGGGGGTCTTGCCGACTGCGCTGCCCACGAACAGGGCGCCAATATCGTTGGCCACCACGCCGATCGCCAGCAGGCACAGTGTGTCGGTACCGATGGAATTGCCCCCGCCGAGGTTGGACAACGCGACGATGGCCGCACCGAACGAGCCGAGCACACCGATCCAGGTGATGCCCAGCGTCGTGATGGCCATGTTGGGCATGGGGTTCGACTCGAGGCTGGTGGCCCCGATGAACGTGAGGGCCACTGCGACGAAGGTGACGAAGACCACCAGCGGCAAGGCGCCAGTGCCGTAGTGGTACACCGCCAGCGGCGCTGCGACGCAGGCCACGATGCCAGGGAAGAACGCAGGCTGATAACCCTTCTCACGAACCCGATCGAAGTACTCCACCGCTGCCAGACCGAGAACCAGGATCACGATGACGCCAACAGCCCATGGCCGGAACTTCAACGCGCCGATGAAGATGGCTGCGATGCCCAGACCGACGGCGATTGCCGTGGGCATGTCGCGCCCACCGGTGCCGCCAGCGGATTTGGCGGTGGTGGAGCGGCTGGTCGGAGTGGGCCGCGCGTTGCTTCGGCCGCGAGCCGTCGCATCGCCTGGTCGTGGGCGACGGCCCGCCGAACTGGGACGCGAGGCGGCGCCGTCGGTCGGGTCGGTACCGATGGTGATGCGCCCCTGCTCGCGCCTGACGGGTACTGACTCGTCGCGTCCGGTCGGAGCAGGGTCGACGTACGCGTCGGCCGCGGACTGCTCGAACACCGGCGAGAGGCCGGTGATGTCATCGAGATCGCCCGCCGGGCCGGCGCCGGTGCCTTCGCGCCAGCTGGGCTGCTGACTCGAGCTGGAGAACGACGACCAGACGTCGAGGTCGTCGGTGGCGTCCGGTGATGCGGCAGCATCGGAGAACTCACGCGGGATCTCGCCCGTGGGCGGGTCGGTCCAGTGCGGCAAGGGGCCCGTGTTCGAGTCGCCGAACGAGATGCTGCCCGAACCGTCCGACCCGGACGGGTCGTCGCCGAACAACGGCGGACCGAAATCGCCCTCTTCCTCGCGCCGCCGGCGCCATGCATCGTCAGTCATACCGAAGCCTCCTCGAATGTGCTCAATTTAGACGTCGAGCAGTTCTTGTTCCTTGCGACCGACAGCCCTGTCGATCAGCTCGACGTGGTCGTGCGTGATCTTTTCCATTTCCTTCTCCGCACGCTCAAGCTCGTCGGCAGAGATGGCGCTGGCCTTCTCGGCAGCTTCAAGATGCTTGCGTGCGTCGCGGCGGAGGCCGCGAATGGTGACACGGCCGTCTTCGGCCATGTGCTTGACGACCTTCACATACTCCTTGCGGCGCTCTTCTGTCAGGGCCGGAAAGTTGATGCGGATCACCACACCGTCGTTACTGGGATTGACGCCCAGATCGCTGTCACGGATGGCCTTCTCGATGGCGGCCAGGGTGGCCCGGTCGTGCGGCTTGATCAGCAACTGACGAGCCTCGGGCACCTGGAAGCCGGCAAGCTGTTGCAGAGGAACTGTGGAGCCGTAGTACTCGACCAGTAGACGCTCGACCAGCGCAGGCGTGGCCCGGCCGGTGCGCACGGTCGTGAACTGCACCTGGACATGCTCGACGGCTTTTTCCATCTTCTCGAGGGCTTCGAGGATCGTTTCTTCAGTCACGGCGCCAGCGTACTGACCCTGGAGCATGCCTGTAGCGCATGGGTGGTCATAGCCGCAGGTGAGCGACGATCAGACCGGACGATCGTGCACGATGGTGCCGACCGAATCGCCTCGCAAAATTGCCTGGAGTGCGCCCGGAGCAGACATGTCGAATACAACGATCGGAATCTTGTTGTCACGGCAGAACGCAATCGCTGTCGCGTCCATCACCTTGAGATCCTTCGTCATCACTTCGATGTAGCTCACTTCCTCGTACTTCGTGGCGGTGGGCACCAGGCGCGGGTCAGCGTCGTACACGCCGTCGACACCGCTGTGGGTTCCCTTCAGAAGCGCGTCGGCGTCGATCTCGGCAGCGCGCAGGGCGGCAGCGGTGTCGGTGGTGAAGTACGGGTTACCGGTACCTGCAGCGAAGATGACGACGCGGCCCTTCTCCAGGTGCCGCATCGCTCGGCGGCGAATGTACGGCTCGGCGATGCGAGGCATCTCGATGGCACTCTGCACCCGGGTGGGCTGGCCGGCACGCTCGAGTGCGTCCTGCAGCGCCAACGCGTTCATGACCGTTCCCAACATACCGATGTGGTCGCTCTGGGTGGCGTCCATTCCGGTCATGGCACCTTGGCGACCGCGCCAGAAGTTGCCGCCGCCGACAACGACGACCACGTCAACACCCATTTCACGCACCGCGATGATCTCGCGGGCGGTGAGGTCGAGCGTGTCACCGTCGAGGCCCTGGCCAGAGGGGCCGGCCATTGCTTCTCCCGACGGCTTGAAGACAATTCGCTTCCAGCGGGGAGAGGTCATGGCAGGCCCTTCATGATGGTCGAGTTCAGCCGATCTCGACCTGTGCGTACCGCACAATGGTGGAGGAACCGATGTATTGCGCAACGGACTTGCTGTCATCCTTGGCGTATGGCTGCTCGAGCAGCGCCACATCCTTGAAGAAACCCTGCACCCGGCCTTCGACAATCTTGGGCAATGCAGCTTCCGGCTTGCCTTCGTTGCGGCTGACCGTCTCCAGCGTGGCGCGCTCGTGAGCCACCACGTCGGCGGGCACGTCGTCCTTGCTGAGGTACTTCGGGCGAGCGAAGCCGATGTGCACGGCCACGTCGTGAGCGAGTTCCTGGGCCGCCCCAGCCATCTCGACGAGGACAGCGTTGACACCACGGCCGCCCTGCATGTGCAGGTAGCTGTCGACGACATTGCCAGGTGCGGCTTCGATGCGAACTACTTCGCCGAGCTCGATCTTTTCCTTGAGTGTGATGCGCAGGTCGTCGAGGATCGCGGAGCGCTCGGCAACCGCGGCCTCGCCCTTCTCGATCACGAGAGCGACCAAGGCAGCGGCCTCGGCCTTGAACAATTCGCTGCTGGCCACGAAGTCGGTCTCCGACTTGAGCTTGACGATGGCGCCGACGTTGCCGACGATCTCCAACGCAACGAGGCCCTGCGTATTTTCGCGGTCATCGCGCTTGGCGCTGGCTGCGAGGCCCTTCTCCCGAAGCCACTGCTTGGCTGCCTCGGCATCGCCGTCGTTGGCCTCGAGTGCCTTCTTGGCATCCATCATGCCGGCGCCGGTTGCCTGGCGCAGCGCCTGTACGTCCTTGGCGGTAAATGCCATTCTTGATCAGCCCTCTACTTCTTCGGTTTCCACTGCGTCTGCGACAACCTCGGTTGCCGCTTCGTCGACGGCCACTTCTTCGACGGCCACTTCTTCGACGGCCACTTCTTCGACGGCCACTTCTTCGACGGCCACTTCTTCGACGGCCACTTCTTCGA
>Ga0105048_10005623_pt1 | contig 20236 bp, 17 predicted proteins | sample MAT05_FD_78382 | JGI IMG/M metagenome (GOLD analysis project Ga0105048, IMG submission 78382) | Freshwater microbial communities from Lake Fryxell liftoff mats and glacier meltwater in Antarctica - MAT-05 | ecosystem: Environmental > Aquatic > Freshwater > Ice > Liftoff microbial mat | place...
CCGCGCCACCTTCGCGCCGATCGCGCTCGGGTAGCCGTAGCCCATCGAGCCGAGCCCGAGGCTGCTGATAAGCGTGCGGGGCTCGTCGAAGTGATAGAATTGCGCCGCCCACATCTGGTGCTGCCCCACGCCGGTCGTGATGATCGCCTCGCCCTTCGTCATCTTGTAGAGTTGCTCAATGACATACTGTGGCTGGACGGCGTCATCCGTGTCCTCGTAGTAAAAAGGGAACGCCTTCTTCCATTCCATGATCTGCGCGCGCCACGGCGCGTAGAGCGAATAGTCACCGGCCTTCTTCCGCTCATAGCCGGCCTTCGCGAGCAGAACGTTCGCGCGGGTGAGGGCGTCCTTCACATCTCCGAGCATCGGCAGCTTCACCACCTTGTTCTTGTTGATCTCGGAGTTGTCGATTTCCAGATGCACAATCGTGCCGTGCTGGCAGAACGCCTCCAGCTTGCCCGTCACGCGGTCATCGAAACGCACGCCGAACGCGAGCAGCAAGTCCGCCTCGTTCGCCGCATTGTTCGCATACACAGTGCCGTGCATGCCGAGCCATTTCAGCGAAAGCGGATGCGTCTCCGGGAAGCAACTCACGCCCATGAGCGTGGTCGTCACAGGAATCTGCGTGCGCTCGGCAAACTCCAGCAGCTCCGCGTGGGCCTCGCCGCTGATGATGCCGCCGCCCACGTAGAGCATCGGCTTCTTCGACTGCAGGATGAGGCCGATGAGTTCGTTCAACTCCGCTTCGCCCACCCGGATGTCCGGGTTGTATCCGCGCAGCTTCACCTCCGTCGGCCACACGGGCTGCGCGCTGCCCATCTGGATGTTCTTCGGGATGTCGATCAGCACCGGACCGGGACGCCCCGTCTGCGCGATGTGGAAGGCCTCCTTCACGATCCGCGGCAGATCGTGGATGTCCGTCACGAGGTAATTGTGCTTCACGATCTGCGCCGTCACGCCAAACACATCCGTCTCCTGAAACGCACCTTTGCCGATCATGTGCTGCGGCACCTGCCCGGTGATCGCCACCAGCGGCGTCGAATCCAGAAAGGCATCCGCGATGCCCGTCACGAGATTCATCGCCCCCGGACCGGAAGTCGCCATCACCACGCCCGCCTTGCCCAGCGCCCGCGCATAGCCCTGCGCGGCGAACACCCCGCCCTGCTCATGCCGCGGCAGGATGGTGCGGATCTTCTTCGAACGCGTGAGCGCCTGATGCATCGCCATCGAAGCCCCGCCCGGATACGCAAAAATGGTCGTCACCCCCTCGCGCTCGAGAGCCTCTACGAGAGTATCGGCTCCGGTCATGGTGGGTCCGAGTTCCCCCTTGCTGGAAGGGGCCTGTATCGTGGATTTGGCGGCTGTGCTCATAGGTTTCGCTTGGAAAATGGACCCGGAGGCTAGCCTCTCGGGCACATCGCCGCAAGCAGCTTTCCCCGGATGTCCGGCCTGCGGGTGTGATTGAAAGTGAGTCCATTGGATGAGCCAAAATGATGGTGCCAAGCGTGGCGCCAGCCTTTGGACTGCGCGAGGCTTGACGCTGCTTTTCCCTCGCCCCGGGACGGACGCGCAAAGTCACCGTTCCCTGCCAAGGAACGCAGCGCCTCTCGTCCGCCCGGCGCATTCCGCGATCTCGCCCATCGCTCCTCCGCAAAGCCAAAGCGGAGTCGAGCTTCCGCAGTCCAAAGCCTCGCGGCACTCACGCGCCGCTCAGCTTTGGCCGGCTACCCTGCATTTCTCACGCTCATGGCATGGGATGCGACAGGGTGTTGCGCAGCCTGCACTGCGCGCCTGCGAAGGGGGCAGCGTTCACGTAGCGTAGCCCTCCAGAGCTGCGCCGCGGTGAGCGCCGGCACGGCGCAGCTCTGGAGAGCTACGCTACAATCGCGGCTTGCCGGCGGAGTGTGAGAAAGGCGGACTACCTGCCTTTGGACTCCCATTGAATCACGCCAATCTCCTTGGATTTCGCACTCAGATACACGGCCAGACCTGCGGCCAGGTGTGTGAGAAATCCGGAAAAACTCTCCGTTTTCCGCCAGCATTGTGAAAGCATCCTCCCGATGATTCCCTATCCCCGGACACACTTCCTCCCCAGATTCGCCACCGCCCGTGGCGCGCAGCGCCCATGAGCATCCCCATCGACCTCTCGCACAAAGTCGCGCTCGTGACCGGCGGCTCGCAAGGCATCGGCGCGCAGATGGTGCGGACGTTTCATCAGGCTGGCGCGAATGTGATCATCAATCATCCCGGCATCGGAACGACCGGTTCCGATGCCGAAGCGCTCGCCGCCGGGTTGAACGCGGCGCGGGCGGAAAGTGCGCTCGCGCTCGCTGCGGACGTTTCCGATCCGGACGCCGTCCAGCGCATGATGAAGGGGGCAAAGGAGCGCTTCGGCGGCATCGATTTTTTGATCAATAACGCGGCCATCATCCGCGACCGGACCATTGCGAAGATGTCCTTCGACGAATGGAAATCCGTGATCGATGTGAACCTCGCGGGCGTCTTCCACTGCTGCAAATTCGGGATCGAGATGATGCGCGACGGAGGAGCAGTCGTCAGTCTCGGCAGCATCGCCGCGATCCAGGGATTCTTCGGCCAGGCAAATTACGCCGCGGCCAAAGCCGGCGTGCAGGCGATGATGCGTGTGCTCAGCCGTGAGGTCGCCCGCCGCGGCATCCGCGCGAATGCGATCGCGCCCGGAGTCGTCGAAACCTCCATGGCCGCGACGATCCCGGAAGCGGTCCGCGCCGAGATGCTGAAAAACATTCCGCTGGCTCGTTTCGGCAGCACGGCGGAAATCGCCAACGTCGCCCTTTTCCTTTGCTCGCCGCTCGCGTCGTACGTCACCGGGCAGACGATCGAGGTCAATGGAGGCTGGCGCGGATGAACCGAACTCGGAACGCGGAACGCGGACCGTGGAAAGAGATGCCACGGGTCGCGGTTGCGCAGGTCTTCATTCCGCGTTTCCCATGAGGGGCGCGGCACGGAGAGTTTCCGCCACCGAGGCGGTCGCTGCGATTCCCGACGGCGCCACAGTTGCCATCGGTGGATTCGTCGGCTCGGGTCATCCGGAAGCCCTCACCGCGGCGCTGGAGCAACGCTTTCTGCAAACAGCCACCCCTCGCGATCTGACGCTCGCTTACGCCGCCGGGCAAGGCGACCGCGCCAGTCGCGGCATGAACCATCTCGCGCACGCAGGTCTCCTGAAGCGCGTGGTGGGCGGACATTGGAACCTCGCGCCGAAACTCGGAACCCTCGCGCTGGAGAATCGCGTGGAGGCCTACAATTTCCCGCAGGGCGTCATGTGTGTCCTCTTCCGTGAAATCGCGGCGAAGCGGCCGGGCGTATTCACGAAGGTCGGTCTGAATACATTCATCGATCCCGTGAACGGCGGCGGGCGCTTGAACGCGATGACCATCGAGCCGCTCGTCGAGCGCCTGACGCTCGATGGGGAAACCTGGCTGCGTTACCGGACTTTTCCAATTCACGTCAGCCTCATTCGCGCAACGAGCGCGGACTCGCTGGGCAATCTCGGCATGGAGCGCGAGAGCCTCATCGGCGAAGTGCTGCCGATCGCGCAGGCCGCCAGAAACCACGGCGGAATCGTGATCGCGCAGGTCGAACGCTTCGTGGATCGCATCGCGGATCCAAAGTCCGTCCGCGTGCCGGGCACGCTCGTGGATTACGTCGTGCTTGCCGGAGCGGGTCAGCACGAGCAGACGTTCGCCGAGGCGTTCAACGAAGCCTACGTGACCTCGAAAAATGGTCCGATTGCCGTGGAGCGGCTGCCTTTCTCGGAACGGAAAATCATCGCCCGCCGCGCGCTGATGGAGATCCGCCGCGGGGACATCGTGAACCTCGGCATCGGAGTGCCCGAGGCCGTCGCCGCAGTCGCCGCCGAGACGGGGCGGCTCGATGAGTTCACCCTCACGATCGAGAGCGGTCCCATCGGTGGTCTGCCGGCTTCGGGTCTCAGCTTCGGCAGCAGCCGCTTTCCCGAGGCGGTGATCGATCAGCCGTCGCAGTTCGATTCCTACGACGGCGGCGGGCTCGATATTGCCGCACTCGGCGCGCTCGAGGTGGATGCCGAAGGCAGCGTGAACGTGAGCACGTGCGCCGGACGGTTCGCCGGCGTGGGCGGCTTCGTGAACATCTCGCAGAACGCCAGGCGCGTCGTCTTCTGCCTGCCATTCCGCGCCGGCGCCTCCCAGATTGCAATGGAGGACGGCATTCTCCGAGTGAAGCAGGAAGGAGCGACCGCGAAATTTGTGAAGCGTGTCCAGCAGGTCTGCTTCCACGGACCGTCGGCGTTCGCGCGCGGCCAGCAGGTGCTCTACGTGACGGAGCGTGCGGTATTCGCGCTCACCGCCCGCGGATTGTCGCTCGTCGAAACCGCACCGGGCATCGACCCCGCGGGAGACATTCTGCCGAGGATGGATTTCACTCCGCTAGTCGATGCGCCGCGCGCCATGCCGGCCGAATGCTTCGCGAATCCCTGACATGAAATTCCCGCAACCCATCCATCTCGCCGCCGCGCGCCGTTCGCCAATCGGGCGATTTGGCGGCGGCCTCAAGTCGCTCACTCCCGCCGATCTCGCGCTTCAAATCGCCGAAGCGATTGTGCCCGCAGAACTCCGTTCAGCAGTCGGCCAGGTGATCCTCGGCCAGGTGCTGCAGGCTGGCACCGGCATGAACGTCGCGCGCCAGGTGGGACTGCGACTCGGGCTCCCGCAGACGACCCCGGCATTCACCGTGAACATGGCATGCGCCTCCGGACTCCATGCGGTCGCGCTTGCCGCGTCCGCGATCGCCCTCGGCGAAACCGATCTCATCCTCGCTGGCGGCGTCGAAGTGATGAGCCGCGCCCCGCATTACCTCACTGACTTGCGATGGGGCAAGAAACTCGGCGCAGCGGCTGCGACCGACGCGATGCTCATCGACGGCCTCTGCGATCCCGTCTTGAAAATCGGCATGGGCGACACCGCCGAGCGAATCGCGGAGCTTTGCAAAATCGGCCGCGAAGCACAGGACGCCTTCGCTTTCCAAAGCCAGCAACGCGCCGCCGCGAACCGTGCCGCATTCCAGCGGGAAATCCTCGCCGTCACGGGAGCCGATGGAGCGATCACCGACGACGAACATCCACGAGCTGACACCACGATTGAAAAACTCGCCCGGCTCAAACCCGCATTCCGCGCGGATGGCAGCGTCACTCCGGGCAATTCGTCCGGCATCAATGACGGTGCCGCATTGCTCCTCGTCGCGGACGCCGCGGCGATCGGCCGTCACGGCTTGCAGTCGCGTGCCCGCATCGTCGGCGCGAGCGTGGTGGGCTGCGACCCCGCCGTGATGGGCATGGGTCCCGTCGGCGCAATCCGGCGGCTCTGCGAAGAAACGGGCTGGAAACTCGACGCCGTGGATGCCGTGGAAATCAACGAAGCCTTCGCCGTGCAGACGCTCGCATGCGCGCGGGAACTCGGCATCGACCCCGAGCGGCTCAACCAACGCGGCGGCGCGATCGCACTCGGGCATCCCATCGGATGCAGCGGTGCGCGCGTGCTCGTCACACTGCTGCACATTCTCGAGGACAAAAAGCTGAAGCGCGGAATCGCCTCGCTCTGCGTGGGCGGTGGCATGGGCATCGCCATGGCCATCGAGCGGGAATGACAGGCGACCGCCCTGTCTCCGCGAGCGCGAACGGAGTGCCGGCAGCGGGACTCGAACCCGCACGAGAGTTACCTCCCAAGGGATTTTAAGTCCCTTGCGTCTGCCATTTCGCCATGCCGGCAATTACTGATCATGGAACACTTGCGTCTCGTTCGCAGCGCTCCGACCGCGCCGGGAAACAATACCGCGATGGTCAAATCGTCCGAGTCCGGCCCTTCTCAGAACTCGTGCACAGATTCTCGCATAGGAACGCATCGGCCGGAGTCTATGGCCGACCGTGATTCACGCAATCGTCGAATCGGCTGTCGCTGGGTGGATACCGGCAGGAGATGGCCGCGAAGCGCACCGCCGGTTTCGCACCCGTTGCTGGTCGCGGATCTCTGTAACGCCCTCGAAAACCCATGGCGCAGAAAACACGGAGCGGCGCGGGTTGTTGGAGGAAGGGCGATCAACCTGCCTCGGATGTGGCGGCGCCTGTGAGCGAGTTCAGCAGGAGGAAATGGATCTCGTCTGCAAGACGGAAGTGCTGGAGTTGCCGCGCTGCGCGCTCAAAGGTGCGGCGAGGGAGGGCCACGGCCTCAATGGGCGAGGGCGCGAACTTTGCGGCGAGGCGAAAGACTGCGGGGTAGTGGCGGGCGACGAGATGGGTGAAGCGGGAAGCGGAGGTTTCCAAGGTGAGGGCCGGGTTCTGGATTGGTCGTCGTCGTCGCGAATTCCTTACGCGCGGTTGGCAGCAAGATTCTGTGCGTCGTCGTGGGGCGGGGGATGCAGCAGAGCGCTCCGTCGTGGTAGCGCATGGCGGCGGACCTTCTGCTCACGACGATCTCGGTGTAGTTCACCGTCGCCGCATCCGCCCGGTGCATGCAGAAGCAGATCGGCCCGCGAGCCGGCTGATGCGAAGCGCGCAGCCGGCGCAGCCATGGCAGGCTGCCCGCGTCACCCTCACGCGCCGCATCACTCGCGACTTGGCTACGCTTGAACTGCGCGCGTGGTTCGTCGAAGCCGGAAGAGAACCAGTGGCTGGGTTCCCACGCGTGGGTCTGTTCACCGAGCGTGTTTCGGTCCCAGCGGAATTCGCGCGCGATCCTCTCGTGCAGCGAAAACACGAGCAGCCGGAATGGCAGCATGTCGTGCCTCGGGAGTGCATCCGCTGCTTCACGCGCCTCCGCAAAACTCGCCGCCGCCAGCAACGAAGGCACTGCGACGCCACGGCTCACCAGGGAGACGGGCCGTCCCGGCCCGTTCACCGGCGAAGGCGCGCCATACCAATTGATCAGCGCCACACAGAGGCCGGCATCATTGACGCCGATCCACGATCCGCCCGTGCTCAGGCACGTGGACGGCGCCGCACGCCCCGGATTAGGTGGCGCGGATGCTCTTGTCGTATTGCAGCAGCAGGCGACCGCCGACGATCTGGAACGCATCGGGTTCGATTTTGAATAGGCTGTCCTTCGCTACGCCCCACGGGCAGTAGCCGCCGAATTGCGGCGCGTACTTCGCCGGCTCCTTGTCGAACGCCGCCTTGTGCCCGGCAGATGCGAACTGGTAGGTGCCGCCGCCGTGCGTGCTCGCAAACTGCGGGCTGCCCTTCGCGGGCTTGCTGTCGGTGAAATACGCGACGTCGTAGCCCTGCACGGCAAGGCCGGATTTGTCCACGTTGACGAGGGTCTTCGACTGGGCGCTGGCGCCGCCCGCGAATCCGAGGCCGAGTGCAAAGGCGAACGCCAGTGCGGTGAGATTGCGGATGATGGAACGGAGTGTGGTTGGGGTTTTCATGCTCAGGTTTGTCGTGAGTGGTGCGGTTTCCTTCGCGGAATCCTTACAACAACCTGCCGATTCAGGATCAGTTCGTGGACTCGCGGACCGCTTGCTTCAGGCGCGTTCTGAACTCATCCGACAGCACGCCCGCCGCGCCGCCATCTCCGGCACCTGGCAAGTGGCGCAGCGCGCGGCGGAGGAGCGAGAGATGATCGCGGTAGCGGCGGCACCAGAGGCAGGCCATGCAGTGCAGCCGCATCTTCCACCGCGTGAACCTCGGGAGCTTTTCGTCGTGTGCCAGGGAGGTGAGGCGGGTCATGTCGTGGCACGAATGCATCAGCCGCACCTTCATCGCGGCCACCGAGTTCCGAAGCCAGTCCTTACGCGACATCGGAACGGGGAGTGAATGGTGCGCCGGGATTCTGCATCAGGATTTGGTCGCGCGAAATGGCAATCCCTTACAGAGAATCTTCGTCCGCTCCGTCGGAGTTGGCATTCATGCCGAGTTTCTCAAGGTCCGCTTCAGCCGTTCTTTCGCATCAGCCGCCAACGCCGGCGCTTTCGGCGGCAAAGGTTCGGCAGGGCAGACATGGAGCGCCTTCCTCACAAATCGAAGTTGATCGTCATAGCGCCGGCACCAGATGCAGATCCAATGGTGAAACCGCATCTTCATCCGGGTTCCGAGCGGCGGAGGAGCATCATGGCTTTGCGAAATGAGGCGGGTCATGTCGTGACAACGCGGGGTGGTGCGGGCCAGAAAGCCGACGATCGCCTTCGTCAGCCAATTGGTCGGCTCAATATTCCTTCGGGTGGCGGCCGGTCGGTGAAGTAATTCATCTCCAGGCATTGGCGGAGCGCCATCCGTGCGCGGTGCAGCATCACCCAGAGGTTGGATTCGCTGATGTTCAGCGTCGCGCACACCTCCTTGCTGGACACGTCATCCATCTCGCGCATGAGGAAGACATTCGCGACCCGCTCGGGCAGCTTCGCCAAGCAGCGCCGGAGATGCTCCCAGAACTCCGCGCGATTGAGCGCCTCCTCGCCCTCCGGCTTCCACGCCTGCGGCCCGAGATCGTGGTTCCAGAAACCGTCCTCGAATTTATCCGAATGCTCGTCGGAGTAAAAATCGAGATCCGTGAACGTCGTCTCGCGCCCGAGCTTGCGAAAATGATCGCTGATTTTGTTCTTCAAAATCCCGACCAGCCAGCTCCGCTCAGTGGAACGGCCGCCGAAGTTTTCTTGCGTGCGCACCGCCGCGAGGAGGGTCTCCTGCACGAGATCCTCCGCCACCTCCTGATGGCGCACCCGCGTGAGCGCATAACGAAACAGGCGGTCGCCATGCTCATCCACCCAGCGCTCCGGATTGGCGTGCGAGGCCCGATTTCCACTCGTGTCGTTGGTCGGTTTTTCCGGCAAGAGGCTCGTCTATCTGAATACCGCGGCGGGCGCGAAGCCGAATTTCATTCCACCTTTCCCGTCGTCGGCTGCACCTCGCAGCTCATGTCCACCGGCGTGGACGCGCAGACTTGCCACCTCATCGTGCTCGATAAGCGCATCGGCTCGATGACGGAGTTCAAGCAGATCATCGGACGCGGAACGCGCATCAACGAGGACTACGGCAAACTCTTCTTCACCATCATGGACTTCCTCCGGGCGACTGCGCTTTTTGCAGACCAAGGCTTCGACGGACCCGCGATCCAAATCTGCGAGCCAAAGGACGACGAACCTGTGGTTCCTCCCGATGAGGACGAGCCGGGTGCCGTGGTCCGTGAAGACCCGCCCCGGCGGCATCATCGTGGATCCGCCCGGTCCCGGCACCACGAGATACTACGTGGACAACGTCGAGGTCCGCGTCGCCACCGAGCGCGTCCAGTATCTCGACGAACACGGCAAGCTCATCACCGAGTCGCTCAAGGACTGATCCCGCAAGACGGTCCGCAAAGCCTATGCGTCCCTCGACGATTTCCTCACCGTCTGGAATGACGCCGAGCGTAAGCAGGTCATCCTGGAGGAACTCGCCGCCAAGGGCGTCTTCCTCGACGAACTGGCCGAGCATGTTGGCCGAGACTACGACGCCTTCGATCTCATCTGCCACGTCGCATTCGACCAGCCGCCGCTTACGCGAAAGGAGCGCGCGGAAAACGTGAAGAAGCGCACCGTCCTCGCCAAATATGGCGACAAGGCCCGCACCGTCCTCGACGCCCTGCTCCAGAACTACGCCGACACCGGCATCAAGAGCGTCGAGTCGTTGGAGATTTTGAAAGTGGACCCGCTCACCGCATTCGGCACGCCGGTGGAGATCGTCAGCCTCTTCGGCGGCAAGCCCGGCTACCTCGCCGCCATCCGCGAACTCGAAACCGCACTCTATGAGAACGCGGCTTTGCGCAAGGACACCGGCACCTGCGGCGATGCGGAGCGCCTCGAACAGCTCGGCTGGATGTTCTTCCTCAAAATCTTCGACGACCGCGAAAAGGAGCTGGAAGTCCTCCGCGACAGCTGCAAATCCCCGCTCCCGCAGCACCTTCGCTGGTGCAATTGGGCCACCGACGCCGGAGGCATCACCGGCGACGCCCTGCTCGACTTCGTCAACAATCAGCCCCCGCCCAGGCTCAAGGCCCTCACCGGCGGCGCGGACAAGATTGCCGGCCTCATCCGCATGGCCTTCGAGGATGCCAACAACTGCCGCGCCGGTCTCGTGTTGCCCGGCGGCACCCTCTTCGGCGAAGGCGTGAAGACCCGCATCAAGGAAGCCCTCCCCACCGAGTGCAACCTGCACACCATCGTCCGCCTGCCCAACGGGGTCTTCAATCCCTACACCGGCATCCGCACCAATCTTCTCTTCTTCACCAAAGGCGCGCCCACCACCGCCGTCTGGTATTACGAGCACCCGTATCCCGCCGGTGCCAAGAGCTACAACAAAGGCAAACCGATCCGCATCGAGGAATTCGACGAGGAGAAAGCATGGTGGGGCACCGAGGCCGACGGCTTCGCCGCGCGCGTGGAAAACGAACGTGCCTGGCGCGTCCCCATCGCCCAGATCGAGGTCGGCAACTTCAACCTCGACCTCAAGAACCCGCACAACCCCGACACCGGCCCCGGCGACGTGGACCACCTCCTGCCCGAGTACGAAAAGGTTCTCGCGCAAATCGCCGAGACGCGCGGACAGTTGAAGGCACAACTCATGGAGGCACTCACCCGATGAAAAAGAAACCCATCATCAAAAAAGCCGCCGCTCCCGCGAAAGGAAGCCCCGGCGACCTCGCCCCGCCCATCGCCGAGGTGCGGTGGCGAAGGTGCAGCCGCCAAGCGCCACGAGCACGATGGCCGTCCATGAATTTGTCAGCGTCAACGGCGCGATACAAGCCAGCCCAGGGCAACGCCCTGGGTCACCAAATCACAAAAAACAACAAGCCATTGAAGGGTGGGACAAATCGTGCGCGTCGTTTGCGGTGCCAATGTTCCATTCCGCCGGTTGGGCCGCCCATTCAGGGCTTGATTTATCTTCACCGAAGCCTGAGGCGTTGCCCCAGGCTGGCTTGGTGCCGGGCCTTGGGCCCTCATGCCGCCTGATTGCAACCCCTCGCCAAACAACGCAGGATCGTGGCGAAAGTGGACGAACTGATGGCCTTGATGGACGCGCTGGAAACCCAGCTCGCCACCGCCAGCACCACCGCCACCGCCCTCCTCGCCGCCGCCGTCGCCGAACTCACCACCGCATAATCATTCCATGTCATCCGCTACCACGACTGAACCCAAGCCTTCCGTGAACTACGTCTTTGTGGACTACGAGAACGTGCATGACGTGGACCTCGCGCTGGTCGGCAGCAAGACGGTCCACCTCACACTGTTGCTCGGTGCCCGGCAGACCAAGCTGGACGTGGCCTTGGTCGAGAAACTGATGGCGCATGCGTCCTCCGTGCAGCTCGTGCGCCTGAACTCCTCGGGCAAGAACGCCCTCGATTTCGCCCTCGCCTACTACGTGGGCAGGGCCGTGAACGCGGACGCCAACGCTTACTTTCACATCGTCTCCAAGGACACGGGCTTCGACCCGCTCATCGAGCATCTGCGGAGTCGCCACATCCACGCCCGCCGTCATGTGGATTATTCGACGCTCACTTTCTCGGCACCGCCGAAGCCTCCCGCCGCCGGTCAGGAAGACGTGTTGACCCGCGTCATCGCCCATCTGAGGAAGAACACCAACAACCGGCCGAAGCGCAAAAAGACGCTGGCCAGTCATCTGACCGCCGTCTGTGGAAAATCTGTCACCAGCACCGAAGTCGATGCGCTCATCGAGCAGCTGAGACAAGCCGGGTATTTGAACATCGGAGAAAAAGAAGCGGTGACCTACCTCCTCGACCTCAAATGAATCCGAAGCGAAAACGGATCGTGGCGAAAGTGGACCAACTGATGGCCTTGGTGGACGCGTTGGAAACCCAGATCACCTCCGCCCGCACCACCGCCCTCCGCGCCGACTCAGATCGGCCAGCGCCAACGGCGCATGACATTCCAGCCCAGGCCGGGGCCGCGTACTACGCCGGACAACGCCATGGGTATTCGTCACCATGTCATTGAGCCTTGAGCCGGAGTGAACCGGAATCGGAATGCAGTGGAGACAGCCCCGCAAACTGTTCCGGAAGACCGGGCAAACAGCCGCCCAAAGGCTGCCCGCCGGGGAGGCGGATGGGAATAGGGGTGGCCGGTCGAAGGGCGAGCAAGGGCGAGTACATCCGTTGTCCCGCCCTTCCAGGGCTTGTTTTGATTTTGTCCGTCGCAATGTCCGATCGGGTGCTGACGTGGGCGGTTTTGTCTATGACAGTTGCGGATCGGGTGCTGACTGTTTCAGTTCTGCACCTCGCATTGAACGATCGATGGCTCGCAATGTCCGATCGAGGTTCGACAGCGTCGGATCTCCGACTGGCGGCGTGGGAGTGGCGAGTTGCACGGCACTCTCCCGGGGACGAACCCGGCGGGAGGGGTCTGATGGGGTTTGTCTGAGGAGGAGCGGCGGGTGGCCCGCCGCTGAATCGATCCGCTGAGGGAAGCGGCGAATTCTGTCTCCATACGCGCGGGGAGTCTGGCGCTTTCGCGCGTCTTGGAGTCGGCGGGGAGGAGGCTGAGGATGAAAGGTGCGAGGGAGCGTGACATGGCAGGGTCGCCGGGCGGTGCTGTGTTGTTCCACGGACCGGTTTGTCTATAGGCTTCTTGCACACCGCAGGTGATGGGGTGTGATTGAATTCCAGTCCACAAGAGCGTCTCTCTGTGTCCATCGTGCCTCTGTGGTTTATCCGAAAGCCCTCGGGCTCGCGGGGGCGCGTTGCGCATTTTGCAAACCGCAGAGACACGATGGACACAGAGGTATCGCGCTGCTCCTGCAGCCCGAACTGGACAAGTGAACTTCTGTTCGCCGGACCCACTTTTGATCACGCCTCAGGTGATGGCTCCGGCAAGTTCGGCACCGGGCGATCTGCGAAGGCCGGGCGTGGGGCGCCGGTTTGCGGCGGGAACCGGGAAGGGTGACGCCGTGGATTACTCCGGAGGCGGTGTGGCGGCGGTTTGCCGCGTGATGGCCTGGTAGTGTTCGATGCGGCGATTGCGGGCGAAGTTGAACAGCGATTCCTTGTACGGTCTCACGAGGTCTAGGTCGCAGCGATGGATGACCAGTTCCTCGCCCAAGGTTGCGCTGCGGGCGACGATTTCTCCCGATGGCGCGACGAACGCGGTCCCGCCGATCTGGCTCACACCTTCCTCAGTGCCGGCCTTCGCGACGCCGACGACCCAGCATCCGTTCTGATACGCACCGGCCTGCATGCTGAGCAGGTGGTGGAAGTCGTTCAGGTGATCGATCTCGGGATGCTCGGGAATGTGCGCGGGGGTGTTGTAGCCGAGCAGGATGATCTCCGCGCCCTGCAACGCCAGCACGCGGTAGGTCTCGGCCCAGCGGCGGTCGTTGCAAATGCACACGCCGACGATTCCGCCGAAAGCCCGCCACGTGCGGAAGCCCAGGTTGCCAACCTCGAAATATCGCTTCTCGAGATTTTGAAACGGATTGCCGGGCCGGTGCTCGATGTGTCCCGGCAGATGAATCTTGCGGTACTTGCCGATCAAGCGGCCGTCAGCACCGACGAGCACGCTGCTATTGTAGCGATGCTTCACGCCGTCTTCGACCGCCAGTTCGGCATAGCCGAGGTGAAAGCCGATCCCCAGCCGCGCTGCTTCATCGAACAGCGGCTGAGTCGCGTCGCCGGGCATCTCGCGCTCGAACCACGAATCGAGTTCCGTCTCGTCGTCGATCCACCAATGCGGAAAGAACGCACTGAGCGCGCACTCGGTGTAAACGATGAGATCGCATCCGCGGGCGCGGGCCTCGCGCATCTGCCCAATGAGACACGCAACAACTTCGGCCCGCGTGGCACTGCGCGAAATCGGCCCGCTCTGCGCCGCAGCGATCGTGAGGTAGCGTGACATGAGAGAGTTCCTGTATCCCCGCTACCGCTGCGCGCCAAGGCGAGATGAGAGGAGTGTTCACCTCGCGAATAAAGCCTCCAGCCTGCATTTCTGACACTCATGGCGTGGGAGGCGGCAGGGTGTTGCGCCGCCTGCACTGCAAACCTGCCAAGCGGGCAGCGTTCACGTAGCGTAGCTCTCCAGAGCTGCGCCGCAGTGAACGCCGTCACGGCGCAGCTCGGGAGAGCTACGCTACAATCGCGGCTTGCCGGCCGAGGGTGAGAGATGCGGGCTAGGCCATCTCAAGCGCAGGTGGATTGGACGTGGCGTAAAGGCGTATGCTTTAATCGCGCGACGAAGGGCGCGATCGTTCCTGCGCGGCGAGTCTATCCTCCGAATTCGCCGTTTCCGAAAACGACAAGGAATACTTCCGGGCCGATGCCTTGATCGAGGGCGACATCGTCGTCGTCTCCGCCCCCGAGGCGGCAGTGCCGCGCTACATTCGCTACGGCTGGTCCTGCAACCGGAACATCACCCGGTTCAACATAGAGGGCGCGCCAGCGTTCCCATTCCGCACGGTCGAGCAGTCGATCGAGTTCACCTCGAAGACCTCGACAGCGGCTGCCAGGCAAGCAGTCAAACAGCCCTTTTGCACGGGCGAGCAACCGTCGCCGCTGCCTGCCTTGTGATCATCGTTACCGCACAGTGTGACAGCGACGGCGAACGATGTGGATGAGGCTTTGAGGAAAGCGGATCGCGAATCACATCCGGCAGATCAACAGCTCGCGCTCGTAGATCAGCTCCTTCGGCAGGTGGCTCTTGAGGTCCAGGAAGAGTTCCTCATGCGAGAGAATCTCCTGCCGCCACGCGGTCCGGTCGAAGTGCTGCAGCTCGTTGAATTTCTCCTCGGGGAAATCCAGGCCGGTCCAGTCGATGTCCGAGTAGTTCGGCACCCAGCCGATGGGCGTCTCCTTCGACATGCCATGGCCGTTCGCGCGATCGATGATCCATTTCAGCACGCGCATGTTTTCGCTGAAGCCCGGCCAGAGGAACTTCCCTTCGGCATCCTTGCGGAACCAGTTCACGTTGAAGACACGCGGCGTGGCCGTGAGCGAGCGCTGCATGGAGATCCAGTGGCGGAAGTAGTCGCCCATGTTGTAGCCGCAAAAGGGCAGCATCGCCATCGGGTCGCGGCGCACGTTGCCGATGGTGCCCGCGGCGGCGGCGGTCATCTCGCTGCCCATCGTGGCTCCCATGTAAACACCGCAGCTCCAGTTGAACGCCTGATACACGAGCGGCATCGTCGTGGCCCGGCGCCCGCCAAAGATGATCGCACTGAGCGGCACGCCCTCGGGCTTCTCCCAGTCCGGATCGATCGTCGGGCATTGCGAAGCCGGGGCGGTGAAGCGCGAGTTCGGATGCGCGGCCTTCACGCCTTTCTCCTCGCCGATCTCCGGCGTCCACTGGTTGCCCTGCCAGTCGATGGCTTTTGCGGGTGGTTCGTCGGTCATGCCCTCCCACCACACGCCGCCATCGGGAGTGAGAGCGACGTTCGTGAAGATGGTGTTCTTCCGCAACGAAGCCATCGCGTTGGGATTCGTATTCGCCCCGGTGCCGGGAGCGACGCCAAAGAAACCGGCCTCGGGATTGATCGCGTGGAGACGGCCATCGGGGCACGGTTTGATCCACGCGATGTCGTCGCCCACCGTCCAGACCTTCCAGCCCTGATCCACAAAATGCTTCGGCGGGATGAGCATCGCGAAGTTCGTCTTCCCGCAGGCACTCGGGAATGCGGCGGCGACGTAGGTCTTCTTCCCCTTGGGATCTTCGACGCCGAGGATGAGCATGTGCTCGGCCATCCAGCCCTCATCGCGCGCCATCGCCGAGGCGATGCGGAGCGCAAAGCATTTCTTGCCGAGCAGGGCATTGCCGCCGTAGCCGGAGCCATAGCTCCAGATCTCGCGCGTCTCAGGGAAGTGGACGATGTACTTCTCCTTGTTGCACGGCCACGGCACATCCTTCTGCCCCTTCTTCAGCGGCGCACCGACGGTGTGCATGCATGGCACCACGCGCTTGTCGCTCCTGTCGATCAGCGCAAACACCTTCGTCCCGATGCGCGCCATGATGCGCATGTTCGCAACCGCGTAAAGCGAGTCCGTGAGCTGCACGCCGATCTGCGACATTGGCGAATTCAGCGGCCCCATGCTGAAGGCCAGCACATACATCGTGCGCCCCTTCATGCAGCCGTTGAACAGGACGCGCAGCTTCTTCTTCATCTCAAATGGGTTCACCCAGTTGTTCGTCGGGCCCGCGCCGTCCTTCGATGCGCTGCAGATGAAAGTGCGATCCTCGACCCGGGCGACATCACTCGCGTCCGAGCGCGCCAGGAAACAGCCCGGCCACTTCTTCGGGTTGAGCCGCGTCAGCGTGCCGCCCGCGACCATCTCGTCGCACAGTCTGTCGTACTCCGCCTTCGATCCATCCACCCAGTGAATGCGATCGGGTTTGCACAGCGCGGCCATCTTTTTCACCCAGCGGAGCAGGTGAACGTTGTTGCTGAGCGGCTTGGCGTTATCGGTTTTGGACATGGTCGGGTTTTTGATTCGAAAGGCAGTAAGATGCTGGCTCGATGGCTTCACTGGTTGGCGCGGGCGCCTGCCATCGATTCGAGTGCCAGCTTGGAGAGTTGATTCACAAACACAGTGAGCGGGTTGTTGCAAATGCCATCTTCACGAGCCGGGCGTGGGCGTCTCGAAGAAGGCGGAGGAGAATGCCGGGCGGATCGATTGAACGCTTCGTGGTTTTGGACCCCGCTCCCGACCATTTTTCAGGATGTCACGCCCTCCTCACCAAACTCGCTTCACCGCGGAAGCCTGAGGCCGGGAGCTTGTCCTTGCGGCGGTCGTTGCGCTTGATTTCGAGCTGCTCTTTCGCCTCGCTGATGTCCGCGGCTTCGAGAGGGAAGCGGTGGACCGTCTTCGTCTTGCGCGTTCCAAAAGACGGAGCGCAGCGGGCGAAAAGCTGAGCATCTGCCGGATTTTGCGCTTCCAAGCACCGCCTAGATGCGGGATGCGTCGCACGGTTGGATCGTGCTTCAGTTCATTCTTACTCTTCTTGCCTAACGACCGCCATTCGCCTGCATCCATCACGTGGATGGCATTCCGACTTTGGGACATTCGAGAAACGCACGACACCGCTGCTCGAAAAGAAACACGAAGCAGCCATCAAATCCATCATCGCCGACGTAGATTTTGTCCGGTTTGAAGTCCTAAAGCAATCGGAGGCGTTCCTTGTCGAAGTGTTGCCCTGTGCGCTGCGTTACGAGCATCAGATAATGCTCGATGCAGGACCAATCCACGATGTCGCTGGAAGGTCTGAGTATCTGCCAACGAACCCGCTCTGTCCGCGATAGCCACGGCTCATCGTCGGGCTCTGGCAACGGTTGGTCTTGTGCGTCATTGAGAAGCTTGTGGCGATCCTGCGCGTCCTTTGGCTGCTTACTGCGATTGTGCGAGTCCTTCAATCGCCCATGGATTTGCCGTTCCACTTTGTCAGAAAACATCCGCTGCGCTTTCACGGTCGCACGGACAGATTGTACAATTGTCTCCAACTCCGCCTCCGTATTTTGGATCGCCTTTTTGACACCTGGCTTCGCTTCGGAGTTTTGCGGTAGCAGTATCCAGCCTATCGCTTTTCATTTTCCCCGCAACACCTCAAGGCGGCGGGATAGCTTCTCGAATCGTGTGAGTTGCCTCTCCTCCACAACCGGAGCACGCGGTATCTCGCGCTCCAACATCCCGATCAACCGCCCACGCGCCGCCGTGCTGATTTTGTCGCAACTGAGTGGATTTCGTCCGTTCAGATAAGCTGCCAAGTCCTTGAATTCATGGTCTCCGTCCCCTGCCATTCGCCGTCATCATCGATTTTGACATTGAGGAGAATGTCAGACTCCCACTCGCGGTCGGCTGAGGGCGGCAGTGCGGCCCGACACTCGTCACAGAATGCATTCATTCCGCGTCATAACCACAGGCAGGCGGTGCTCCTGCTGCATCGGGGACAATGACTTGGTTTTAGCGGCATTAGCTTTGAATTGGGAAACGGCAATAGGGAAGCTCACATCGGGTTTTCCTTCTCTCCGGTCACAGCATCTCGTCTTCGGCTTTTTGTCGTGCGGAGCGTGGCTTCTTGGGGCTGGCTGCTTTGGCTTCCTCGGCAGCGCGTGTCAGGTTGGCCGAAGGAAAATACGCCGGCCTCAGTGACGAAGAATTGTTCCGCCTACTTGAGAAGTGGGAGCGGCGTGCCGGTCTTGGCTCGCAGGGTTTCCCAGAGTCTGGCGTGGTTGAGCAGGATGTCCTTCATGCCGTTTTGCACCGTCGGCGAATTGAGTGCCTGCGTGCTCATCAGGGTGTGCGCGTCGAGTGCGCCCATGATCGCGTTGAGCAGCTCCGTCTTCAGGTCCGGCGAATTGGCGAACTGCTCCTTGGTGTTGCTGCTCGCCTGCTGTCTCAGCGTTTCCGACTCCAGCAGCTTCCCCTTAATCACGTTGTTCACATAGACCAGCTTGTCCTGCTCCGTGAGTTCACCCTCAAAGAGGTCGTTCACCTTCTCGATGATCTCGGCCATGTAGGCTTTCTCCTTTTCCTGCACGCTCCCGCTGCCGGCTTCAGTGATTGGGTCGAGCTTCGGACTTTCCCCTTCGTAGAGCGGCAGCGCGCGCTTTCCGAGGTTCTTCAGGTTGTGGTGCGTCAGCACGACTTTGGAGAGGTCGATTCCCTCGCGCTCGCGGCCAAACTCCAGCAGCGGCAGCAGGCGTTTGAAAAAGATCGCGCGCTTCTCGATGGCCGTGTTGCCGTAGTCGAAGATCTGCGACAGGAACGTGTGGAGGCGGATGAACGCGCCCATGTCGCTCTTGAAAAGGATCAGCGCGTCCAGTTCATCCCGTGCGGCCTTGATGGCGTTCTCGTCCTTCATTTCCTTCGCGGCTTTGAGCGCGAATTGAGCCGCCTTGTAGCGCTTCATCAGCCGGTCTTCCACGGGGGCAATCGCCGCCACCAGCTCGCTTTGCTTCGCGCCTTTCATCTCGGCTTCCACCACGCGATCCACCTCGAAGTCATCGTAATGCCCCGCCGCGTCCAGCTTCGCTCGCAGGTTATAGACGAGGTTCGGGTCCGTCGTTGCCGCCAGTTCCGCCGTGGTGTGGTAGGTCTTGAAGGCGGCCAGCACTTCCTCGGTCTCGTTCACGAAATCCACCACATACGTCGTGTCCTTGCCGGGATGCGCGCGGTTCAGGCGGGAGAGCGTCTGCACCGCCTGGATGCCGGCCAGCCGCTTGTCCACATACATCCCGCAGAGCAGCGGCTGGTCGAAGCCCGTTTGAAATTTATTTGCCACCAGCAGGATTTGATACTCGTCGCCCTTGAACGCCTCGCGGATGTCGCGCCCCTTCAGGTTCGGATTCAAAATCTTGCTGTGCTCCGTGAAGCCGTCCGGGCCGGAGTCCGGGTCATTCACCTCGCCGGAGAACGCCACCAGCGTCCCGATTTTGTAGCCGCGCTCGACGATATATTTCTCGATGCCCAGCTTCCAGCGCAACGCCTCGATGCGACTGCCCACGACCACCATTGCCTTCGCCTGCCCGTGCAGCAGCGGGGCCACGAACTCGCGGAAGTGCTCCACCACGACCTGCACCTTCTGCGCGATGTTGTAGGGGTGCAGCCGCACCCAGCCCATGATGCCCTTCATCGCCTCTTCGCGGACCACCATCGTCTCATCGTAGTCCTTGCCATCGTGCGCCAGTTTGAAGGCCAGCTTGTAGCCCGTGTAGTTCCGGAGCACGTCGAGGATGAACTTCTCCTCGATCGCCTGCCGCATCGAATAGACGTGAAACGGATGCGGCACGTTGTCCGGCGCGGGCTTGCGCGACGGGTCGGGGCGCGTGCCGAAAATCTCCAGCGTCTTGTTCTTCGGCGTCGCCGTGAAGGCCACGAAGGTAATGCCGCCATCGTCGGCGCGGGCCGCCATCTGCGCGGCCAGGATGTCCTCGGTGCTCACCTCGCCGCCGTCGCCCAGCTCCTTCAGTTCCTCGGGGCTCAGCACCGCTTTGAGCTTCGCCGCGGCTTCGCCCGTCTGCGAGCTGTGCGCCTCATCCGCGATCACCGCGAAGCGTTTGCCCTGCGTGGCGGCCAGCTTCCGCACCGCTTCCAGTGCGAACGGGAAAGTCTGGATCGTGCAGACCACGATCTTCTTGGATCTTCGAGTCCTTCAAGGATGCGGGGTCCATCGAGCCGTAGATTTCCGCGATATCGATCACGCGCCTGCCCGCGAGATTGATCTCCGGCTTCTTGTTCCGCTTCGCCTCGCGATTGTAGTC
>Ga0105048_10005624_pt1 | contig 20235 bp, 12 predicted proteins | sample MAT05_FD_78382 | JGI IMG/M metagenome (GOLD analysis project Ga0105048, IMG submission 78382) | Freshwater microbial communities from Lake Fryxell liftoff mats and glacier meltwater in Antarctica - MAT-05 | ecosystem: Environmental > Aquatic > Freshwater > Ice > Liftoff microbial mat | place...
CGCTCATACCATCCCTGAAGTTTGACTTTGACATCCAACGGCGTGCGCTCACTATCACGCCGAATCTGAAACGTGACTTCATCACCAGGCTGGAATGCCTTGAGCTTTTCGATCAATTCATCGAAGTCCTTCAGTGTCCTGCCGTCGAACTTCAACAACACATCTCCGGCCCGGATCCTGGCTCTGAATGCTGACGAGTTTGGCTGGACATCGCTGACTTGAACACCGCTCCCACCGAAATCCTGTTGCTGAGATGATGCAACTCCAAGACACACTGCTCCACGAGAGGAGACGCGGATATCACCAAAAATCGCCCTGAGTTCAGCCTCTTCTTCCGGCTGCTGAGTATGACCATCGATCAGGACTACGGAAACCCGACTTTGGCCGGTCATGAAATCAGAACTGACGAGTGGCACGAGTCGGCGGAGCAATTCAAAACCCTTTGCGTCAGCTTTCCAGTGTTCATCGACAAAGATTTTCAGGTGATCGTCGCCTATCGGACTCTGCCGGTTGAACGGACCGGAATATTCACGGTTGCTTTCCCACAATTTTTCAGGAGCTTTTGGCGACATCCCGGCCCCCATTTTCTGCAGTTCCAGCACAGTAATTTCCACACGTCGTTTCCAGTGACGCTCTAACGATTCACGAGCTGCTTCAGCGACGAACCAACGATCAGATTTTGCGGCTGCTTCAAGCGCTTCCGAAACTCGGCGCACGACTGCGGAATCCCGGTCACCAGTCGCGTAACGTCGTTCCAACAGGTCCACACAACGACGAGCGACTTCGTTTTCCGGACTGGTCTGAATGGCCTGTGTGAATAGGTCGATCTGTTCCGCGTTCACAGCCTGCAACGTCTCGATCGATTTCTGCCGCACGGAAAATTCCGGAGATCGTAACTGTTCAATCGCGTCGTGTACCTGTTGCGTCGTCAGAGCAGGTACAGAATCCCCGCCTTCAGCAGGTGGCGCAAGCTCATCGCCCAGTAACATGCCGGAGGACGACAGACTGAAGAAAAATGGCAGGTAAAGAATGAGGATGAGGCGGGCCATAGAGGATCCTGTAATCTGAAGAGCATTGTTTCCGCCAGCCACGGGTTTCGCAAGGCCATCTGAAAAAGTTACCGACAAGCTGTATTCGCGGGAAGCAGTCTGAGGCACTATACTGCTCATTCCGGTCGTCATGCTTGTCGCTCCGATGGACCGAATTGCCGGAAATGCCGTACCATGCAACTTAACCAACAGGTCGCCACGATTTGACGTAGAAGCAACGACAGCTCCAATTTACGCAGTGAGTCCTGGTTCATTTTTTGATGCCAATGCACGAACAACCAGGTATTTCTGCAGGTGAAACAAGATTGGCGGCCACAATTCGCAAGGTCTTTGTGTCTGTCGCCTGGTTGCTGACAACCACCGCCGCACTGGTCCATGAAGTTCCGCGATTGATAGCGGCTGCAGAATCGCCGGCAGGTGTGTTTGGTTGGTTTTACGGGATGGACGCCGACTGGTCGCTGGCCGTGATTGTGTTGCTGACTCTACCCCTGATGCTGGTAGCGACGAGAGCTGCAAAGCTGAAATCACCGACCGGTCGCTCGGTCCTGGCTGGACCATACCAGAATCGCGATTCCGTGCGCGCGCAAACTGCGGCAACCGTGGCGTTGTTCCTGCTGTCACTTCTCAGCAGTGCGTCGATCGGGTTTCGCACTCTGTCGTTGACGCCGATCGCGGGACAGACGGATGCGGTCACTGAGATTCGATTCTATGAGCTACCGCCGGCGTATCACGATGAATTCAGTTATCTGCTTCAGGCCAGAACGTTTCTGGCCGGACGCTTGTCCTGGCCTGCAATGACCGTGCAGCCGGACTTATTTCTTCAGGTGCATGTGCTCAATCGGCCCACGACCGCGTGCCGCTATTTTCCGTGGACTGGTTTCTGGATGGCTCCATTCGTCGCGATGGGGCATCCCTGGTTCGGACATTGGCTGGCTGGTGCCATCGCCTGCGTATTCTTTCATCGCTGCCTTTGTCGCCTGATGGAGTTTCGCTGGGCAGTCGTGGGAGGCGTCTTGATTGCCGTGAGCCCAGGACTGGCAACGTTCAGTAATCTGTTGTTAGCTCATCACCCGACGATGATGGCACTTGCCGCGTTCCTGTGGGCGTTCCTCCGTTTTATGGATCAATTTCGCGTCCGCGACATTGTCCTCGCAGGAGTCGCGTTGTCGCTGGCGATGCTCAGCCGACCGATGACTGCAGCAGGCTTTGCGCTGCCGTTCGGAATCTGGCTGCTGGTCTCAATGATCCGGCAGCAGTTGCGCAGAAATACAAGATCATCAAATGTGACGTGGTCGCCCGTACGAGCTCTTGCGGGAATCGGAATCCCGCTGCTGCTCGGATTTGGTGTGCTGGGCTTAATGAATCATGCGATTACCGGCAGTTGGTTGAAGTCGGCGTACCAATTTTACACAGACACCTGGACGCCGCGCCATCGCTACGGCTTCGACAATGCCAATATCGATCCGGCGCTGCCGGAATCGAAAGTCCTGCAATGGTACGACACCTGGGCCGAAAACCTGACGATCGCCAAAGCTCAGGCGAATGTCGTAAAACGCACAATTTACAGCCTGCGGTGGACGCTGGGGATCGCCGCGCTGACGTTTTGCATCATCGCGGCATTGGCCACATGCCTTGACTTCAAAGACCGTCGCCCGCTGCTGCTGCTTTGTTCTGTGCTGTCGCTGCATGCCGTCCATCTCCCGTATTGGTACGATGGCATCATGCACTGGCATTACGTCTTTGAAACCGCACCGTTACTCATCCTGCTCGCCACATTCGGACTGCGAGTTGCCAGCAATACTCTTCAATCGCAACTTGGTTCGAGATTGTCATCACTCTGGCTGACGTTGCTGATCTTTGCATCCCTGATTCCGAACTGGATTGACGCGGACACATTCCGGGAACCGTCACGAGTCACCACGGCATTCCGCGAACAAGCGTATTCCCGCATTCGGTTTGAGTACTTTCGACGCCTGACAACGTCTAACCTGGTTCAACATCCTGCCCTGGTTCTAGTCGATGAACGTGGCACAAATCAGCAGCTCAGCTATATCGTCAACCCGCCTGACCTGTCCGGCGACGTCATCGTCTGCCGTCTGCCCGAAGACGCAGCCACCATTGACGAACTCGCGAAGGCGTTTCAAGGGCATCACCTATACGTCTTCCACCCGGAGTCGTTTCAATTGAGCCAGGTGAAACGAAATGCTCCGTAGTGCTGTGTCAAGTCTATAAATGTAGGTTGGACATTCTTGTCCGACTGCGTTTTGACGGGAAAGAATGCCCATCGTACCCCAAATTCAACCATTGACAGAGCACCAGGAAATCCCGATCGATTCGAGCATATCGCTGCGTCGCTGACGCTGGCAAGCGTCACGGTTTCACGCTGCCGTTTGCAATCTTTCATAAACGGTGTAATATAGGCTTGCGTCGATGATTGAATTTGGAGTGCATCCTGACGTACTGACAGATCAGGAGAACAGCGTGTCATCTCAAATGTTTATGGGGTATTGGCTGGGATATGAACCTACTGGAAACAAGCTGTCGGAAGTTCCGGCTAATGTGCCAGTGGTGGCACTCGCCTTTGTGCTGACCGCTCCCGGACACACGTTGACGATGGACTCACTGACAAAGGCTCACAGTGAGCAGGAGATTCGGGAGGGAGTCAGGACGTTGAAGGCTCGCGGGCAGAAGGTCGTCATGTCAATCAATGGACGAGACGACTGGGCCGGGCACGAGTTTGGCTGGCAGAATCTTGATCCTCCATTGTTTGCGGCGAATGTCAGGAAGATTGTCATCGACGACTGGGGCATCGACGGAATCGACCTGGACAATGAAGCGGATTACACACCTGATGCAAAAGCCGACGGGAATTTTATTCAGGTCATCCAGGAACTGAGGAAAGCGCTTGGACCGGACGCATTGATTACACTGCCAGTCTTCATGGGTCAGGAGCGGGATCTGTACCTTAACTACGTGATGAAAGAGGTCAGCTCAGTTTATACGATGGCATATTGGAACAGACTCGACGGCCAAAAAAGCCTGCTTGAGGAGTACAGGTCGCTCGTTGGCAAAGAAAAGGCTGGTATCGGCGTGGCCATGAAGGGTGCCGCGAATCCTGGTCAGGAGACTGACTTCAGTATCGTTCCGGATCTCGCACAAATTCCGGATAAGGCCGGGATGATGTTGTGGCACCTGAATTCGCCTGACGCACAAACCTGGTGCGATTCGATTACGAAGCATCTGCCGTAGCTCGTCGGCAGTTGCTACGCTGGCAATGGGAAACTCCGGCCTTGTTCTGATGGGATATTTCAAAACGGGTTTGGAGCTCCCTCCTGCGAATGGACTTTTAGTAAGTCGGCCACTTCCTCATTGGCGACGCGGCGGCAACCATGGCTTTCTTGCTGCGCATGCAATGAACGATCGCCGGCTGCACCGGGATTGTTTCTCCAGAAATGTAATCTGTGAAATTCCACGGTCTTCCATCCGGCAGGCGATCGGCAAAAACGCCGGTCCAGTCACTTGCCCAGACATCCTGATTCACGGCAAGCGTATGGGCATATGGGTTTCCCAAAAGCAGATGTCCGACGTAGGCAAGGGGTGCCTCTTCGGTAAAGGCGAAGCCCTGACGGCTGCAGTATTCCCAGAATTCCATGGCGAGATCGACAAACCGTCGCGCGACATCGCGGTGGACAATCCAAAACCCGGCATTCGTATTGAAAACTGAACGACTCAGCACACCGCAATCACGCATAAATTGAACGTAGTCAGACAATGGACAGCCCCACCAGTCGGGGCGAACGCTGTTCGGTTGAGTACAATCGCTTTCCATGCAGACGTGAATTGGTGCATATCGGGTCTGGTTCAGAAGATTTCCCGGATGGCGAACAAAAAAATTGTCGGCGTCCAGAAACACAAGATATTCGTAGGGCAATTCTGCTGCTTTGAGCAGAAAGTCGAACTTGAACAAATAATTCCGGTGCTCGTACGAACCCGATGAATGGCACACTGCACCTGGAATGGAACGATCCGTCCAGACATGGAACTCGGTTGAAACTCCAACTCGCCGCGCCGACATAATGCAGGTTGTCATGATCTGCGCATAGCGTCCGTCGGCCACAGACCAGTAACACATGGAAGGCTCAGACATTCAGCGCTTCCAGCCAGACAGCGCGATGCGTTTCCGGATCGTTCAGCATCTCTGCGCGGCGACGACACGCGAGCGACATACTTTGGCGTGCCAGTGGGTCCGCAGCAAGTTGCCGGGCGTAAGACTGAAACTCCAGAAAATCATGGCAGAGATATCCCGATTCGCCATGAACGATCAGGGAAGCAAAATGATGACCTGCCGGAACCAAAGGAATCGCACCAGTCAGCATGGCTTCAACCGTGCTTCGTCCCCAGGACTCCGTGAATCTGTGCCCCAGAGTGTAAACGAACAGATCGAGACTCTGCAGGAATTCCACAGCAGGTTCGGCCTCGGGAGCAAGCAGTTCCCAGCGGTGATCAAATCGATGCCATCGATACTTCTGCGCCAATTCGTCACTCCACGCCATCACACGATATCGAACATCCGGCAGAGCAAGCGCTTCATAGAACACGGGGAAATCTTCCGGATATTTGTGCGGATCAGCACGAGACAGCCTGCCGATCGTCAGAGGCAAATCGTGTGAGCGTTCGATGAACGGAAATTCTTCGACTGACAGAAAGTTGCCGGTGATTCGAGTGGGTACATCACAGAAGGATTCGTAGTCCAGCGCTTTCTTTTGAATCTCTGACACATAGAGCAACCGATCAATTGCACCGGCTTTGATCAGATCGACTTCGTAAGGATGATGCCACATCATCTCCGACGACCAGACAATTCGCAGTCCCCGTCGCCTTGCATTCGAATAGATGCCTGACGAAAAGAACTCACTGTTGCACATTGCAAGGGCGACACCGTCGAGACGATCAGGCAGGAATTCCAGCGCTGTATAGTTCACGCCCCATTCATCCAGCTTCTGCGTCCAGCAGGATTCCTGAAGCTGATCCGGAAAATTGGGAACGACGGTGATGTCCACATGCCCGGCCAGCAGCTTGAGCAAATGAGCCGCTTTCGTGTCAGCTCCGCCGTAGAAGGAAGGCCAGCCAAAGAAAAATATTTTCATCGGGCAATGATATTACGCATCAGAGGCAATTGCCTGGGTATGTTGATCCTGGCTGAGGGTTGGGAATTGCAGGAGCCACTGGTGTCCGCCCAAGGTCGCAGTTGTTCGTGACCAGAGTCCAGCTGCTGCCGTTCCACATCCACGTACAGGTATTCGACGTGGGGATGCCGCCTGAGCTGGAACTTGACTTTGAACTTGAACTTGACGCCATGACTTTTTCCTCTGAAAGGAGATGTTGAAAAACCCGGATTTTTTGTGGTTCAAGGTGGGGTCGTACCAGAAATGGCCGAGATTTGAATGCAGGAGATTTTCGGGTCAGTGTTATTGTGCGACACAAAATAAAGATCAAACTGCCCGTCTTCAATGACAACCTGCAACTGATGCTGATCTGCCGTAGCCCAGTCGGACTCTGATACTGATGGATCATAATCGCACAAAACGACCTGGTTTTCAACTCGTACATCAAACGAACGATCGACCTGGTAGATCTCCGCAAATCCCAGCGTCACTGCATACGTCCCGTTTGGCAGCGGGATGCGATAGCCGGGGGCGATATCTGTTCGCTCGTGATTGAAGAATCGTTCGGTTTGATACAGAATTGCGTCCGGCGTATTTCGAATGCGATTGCTGAAAACTGCCGCGTCGCCCAGCGTCCCAAAATATTCGAGTCCGTAGGTAAAAAAGGCATCTGGACCCCACTCGTCACCATTGGCGGCGACGTACTGTTCGCCACCGCAGTTGATCCGAATCGGCTTTTCGTTGATGAGTTGATCCAGCAGCCATCGAAGATGTTGTTCGTAAGACAACTCGGCCGTCAATTGAGTCCTGGGCGCTGGTAGATCCTGTTGAACCTGCTGCGGAGTGCGCCCAAGATCTCGAAATGCGATCTGAAGCCACAGATTCCAGACCTCGCGTGAGGCAACGGAATCGCGTTCCAGGTTGGCGCGAAGTGCGTCGAAAGCCTGTCGAGGATGCGAAAGAGCCAATTCACATTCCGCATGATGAAGCAGCGTTTCCGGTCCTGCAAGCTCATCAGAAATCAGTGTCGCAAAAACCTGTGATGCCTCGTCAAATTTTCCACTCCGCTGTAGTTCGCGTGCCTTAAAGTAAGCATCGAAATGAGGCGATTCCTTTGCTGCCCAGGCCATTGCCTTCTCCAGATTTTCAACCGCAGCCGCATCATCTGCGTCGAAGCGGGCGTTGCTGACAAGTTCGTCAGCGGCGCGATCAGTAACCACTGCTGGCGCGATGAGTCTTCTTGAACGCTCCAATTCAGCAGCCAGGGAGTCTGCGCGCGGATGGGATGCAGCCCAATCCATCAGCTTTGCCGACTCCATACGATCGCCGTACTTTTCGTGAAGTCCTGCAATCTTCGCCAGCAAACGAGGGTCCGTGTCAAATGGTCCTAAGATCAAACGATCGACCGAAACCAGGCATTCTTCAACCTCAGCGGCATCTGGATTTTCGCCGAGCCATCTGGTCACATCGTCCATAAGCGACCATGCCGTCGCCCTTCGCTCTTCGGTCACCGGGAACGATAATCGGATCTGCTCATTGAGTGCATTCCATTCACTCTTCCGGATCGACAACTCAGCAACAGGCGTCTGAGTTGCATCAACCCCATACATCGTTTGTTCATCGCTTGTGAGATCACGATCGATATACATTCTCGCGTAACGATCAATATTGACGGGCCAGAGTCGCAGCGTGTGTTGCCCCGAAATAGTCAGCACCGCAGAGCGATCCGGAAGAAACGCGGATCCAAAACGAAGTCCGTTTTCGCCAGGCAGCGCCGCGATCAACTCACAACGGGCAGCATCCCACAACGCAATACTTCCTGCACGACGATCCGTCGCATCGGGACCAGAGGCAAACTGAACTGCACACAGTCGGCCATCAGAAGAGAAATCGGCCAGTTGAGCTTCGCCCGTCAAATCAAGGCTTGCCTTGACCGTCCCTCGGGCAGAATCCCAGAGTCGCGTTCCCCTCTCAGCGGAGCGTGTCACGACTCGCGTCAAATCAGGAGACCAGCCAATAACGGCCTCCTTTGGTGCGCCAAATTGCTTCAATCGACGACCATCGGGAATCGAATAGATCACGACAGAACAGACGGGATGCTCCGCATAGTCAATCAGCAGGAGCGATCCATCAGAACTGAATGCAACATTGCGAACATTCGTCCGGTCGCCTTCGGTCTCCCCGGACGCCGTGAAAAGAACACGATTTGAAACGGTGTCGATCACTTTCACATCGGGAGAAAGTGGCCCTCCAGCGGACGGAGATCGGCTCGTACACCAGACGTATCGCTCGTTCGCCGAGAATGCACCAAGCGAGGTAACTTCCGCACCTTCAACAGGTGTCGCAACTCCGGATTCCGGATCGATTCGAACAATGCGCTTAGAATCTCCAGGCACGGTCTCTGCCAGCAGGATGCGTCCCGATGGCGAAAGGCGATGCATGGATCCCTCACTCATTGGAATACTTGCCAACTGCTCTTTGCTTCGCCAGTTCCAAACGGTTGTTCCGGCGGGACCACTGAGAAACAATCTGTCTTCCATACAACCAAGTGTCCAGATCTGACTGTGACTTTGAAGGCTTGACTCCTGCACTCCCGTCTCGACATTCCACAGGCGGCAAATCCCGTCGGTTGTTACGGTGGCGAAGTGACGCGAGTCCGACGTGAAATCCCCAAATGCGAATTGGCCGCCGAATTTTGGCACGGCCACTTCCCGGAGTTCCGGATAGCTCCAGAGTCGCCCACTTGTCCCACCGGAATCTGCGGCAAAAATCCGATCGCCCGCAGCGTTGATACGAACCGCATAGGGATTGACCACATTTCCGACTGTCGGAACGGGTCTTTGGACGCAAGTATGCCAGATGCGAATTGAATCGCTTGAAGCAGATGCGATCGCCAGGCCAGCAGCGTTGAATTCCTGAGCAACGATTGACTGATGATGACCTGCCAGGCGATCACGTTCGGTCAGCTGAAACTGGCCATTGACCTCAGAAACCAGCCACGATGCCAGTCCTGCAGTACCGGCGACCGATGACAACTCGTCGCCCGTTGGTGAGAACCTGATACGATGCACATCGTCGGGCTGAGGCGCTGAAAAACAGCTGGCTGAATTTGTTACGGAATTCCAGAGACAAATTGAACCATCTCTCAGACCAAGTGCGATGCATGGCTTGTTCGGGTGATATGCCACACAACTCACAGAAAGTTCCTTCGGGAGAATTTCACGGAGCTGTTCGCCTGACTGCGTTGCCCACAATCGTGCGGGATGTGTCGTGGACGGACTGATGTCGTTGCTGTCCAGATCGCACGTCACGAAACTCTGGCCATCGGGCGCGAAGCAAGCTGACTGGACCGCTTGTTCATGGCCTCGAAATGCCTTCACAAGTCGCCGTTCAGCGAGCTCCCAGATCATGACAGTTCCGTCAGTACATCCAACGACCAGGACACGACCGTCGGGGCTGACTCGCATCACAGTAAATGGGCTATTCCCCTGGGAAGCACCGTCCTGAATCGACTCGGTGACAGGAAGAGTTGCGATCTCGCGTCTGGCATTCAAATCAATCAGGTGAATCGTCTGATGTGACGTCATCGTCACGACACTGTGGTCGTTCAGACAAAACGCAACATCCAGAAGATCAGGACGCGAGATGTCGTCCGAACTCAGCCCTTTAGGATAGCCAACGTCCATCGCCAGGATCCGCGTTCCAGTCTGAGAATCCCAGGTCGCCAACGTCCCGTCAATTCCGGCGGTCACAATGAACGTGCCATCTTTCGAATAGCATGCTGCAGCGAACGGACGCCTTTGACGATTCACAAGCTGGGCAACCGGGTGGGAATCTTCCGGCCTCCAGATGAAACCTCGTCCATCGGCGTGAACAGTCAAAAGATTCCTGTCATCGGGGCTCCAGATCAGGTCCGTTGGAGTTCCCGAAGCTCCTTTGAGTTCGATGCCCGGTACCATTTCTGCAGCGGCAGCATACAGAGTCTCTGTCGCCTGCGGTTTTGGATATTTCTTTACGGCTTCAAGTGCAAGGAGAGCGGCCAGAGTTGCATTTCCCGCTTCACGCAGCTTGCGGGAATGGCTCATCAAAGAAAGTCCATTCGACTCATTCTGAGCGACCACAGCATTCTTATTTGCCAGGTCCATATTCTTGTTTGCCAGGTCCTTTTCATCGACAGAATCCTGGAGTTGCACATTCTTCCTGATGATCTCATTTCGGTTGGAATACTGCATCGCCATGACGACGACCATAGCTCCAATGATCGACACCAGGGTCAGCATTCCGGCAATCGTCAAACTCTGATTTCTGGCAATCCACTTCTTCAGCCGCGTGGCAAGCCCCGTGCTGTAAGCCGTCACAACCCGGTGAGAAACGAAAGCACGCAGCTCTTCCGCCAGATCCGACGCGGATTCATAGCGTGCGGATTTGTCTCGCTGCATTGCTTTGTCTGCGATCGCAACAAGCTCCGGTGTCGCTTTTTTGTTCAGTTCGCGAATCGATAACGGCGGGCCCGCCAGAACTCTCTTAATGACTTCCATGCCGGACTGTTGTGATGAACTGGAATAGGGACGCTCGTTAGACAACAGCTCATAGAGCAACGTACCAAGTGCATACACGTCTGTCCGGAAGTCGAGTTCGTCGATTTTGCCGGCAGCCTGTTCAGGGGCCATGTAATAAGGAGTTCCAACGGCAGCGCCGTACATCGTGTGCTGGCTCGAAGATTCGTACTGGTCCGTAACGAGCCCGCTCAGATCTGATTCCGCTTCGCCCAGAACTTTCGCAAGCCCCCAGTCCATCACGTACACTTCGCCATACTTTCCGACCATGATGTTGGCGGGTTTCAGATCCCGATGAATGACGCCCCTGGAATGCGCAAACGCGAGGGTCTCGCAGACGCGGATGAGGATGTCCACAATTCGCGACTGCGTCCAATGAGTCGATCCGTTCCAGTGTTCCTGGTAGACGCTCTTCAGCGTCTCACCTTCAACAAATTTCATCGTGAAGTAAAGCCGATTTTCCTCATCCGTCGCCAGTTCGTGAATCGGCACCACGCCTGGATGATCAAGTCGACCGGTAATCTGTGCTTCACGCACGAAGCGATGAAGCATGCCCTGGTCAATTGTTCTTCGGGACGAGCTTTCCTGGTTTTCCTGGCCGCGAATCACCTTCAGTGCAATGGTTCTTCCAAGGCGAAGATCTCGCACTTTCAGTACGACTCCCATGCCTCCGCGGTCAATTTCCTCCTCGACAACGTATTTGTGGAGATCGTCATAGGCTGGTGAAATGGTTTGAATACAATCTATGTCCGATGCGGAGCCCGAGCTCGGACTTTCATTTTCAGATGTTGACCGTTTCCCGTCTTTGTTTGAAAGGAGTTTCCTGTTTTGCTCCGAAATCGGCTGAACGATCAGCGTTTCAGGTGAGACTTCGCTTGGTATCGCGGGCGTCTTTTTTGAAGCATCCGCTGGAATCTGCCGGGGAGCTTTCACGGCCGCCGTCAGCCGCGAAGGGTGATCGACTCCAGGTTCAAACTTCGACAGCGTCTTCGCGCGGCAGGCGACATCATCCTGTTCGATTTCAAGCAGCCTGTCCGACAATCGTTGCCTCAATGGCTCCTGAACGCGCGACACAAAATCGGCGATCTGAGGGCGTGAGCCGTTTTTGTCGAGTTCAATTTCGAACTCTTCGCAAATGGCGTCGAGCAGTCTCTGGTCATCGTCTGAAATGTGTTGATAATCTGACATTGAGATTGACTATTTCACTCGCAGGGCGAGCGGCAGCTTTCTGGTCACCGTCGAAAACCGGGGCTAGCGCCCTGCGGCTAATAAAATCAGCCGCCACGCGCTAGCGTCCGGTTGGTCGGCCTGGTAGTTCCAAATCTGCCGCTCGCCTGGAAACCAGTCTCCGGATCAATCGTAGAATAATTTCGCTGCATTCCTGAAAGACATGGACCATTGAATAAACGCATCACAATCTGCGTTCTAATGTATGGAAACTACCCAGCACTTGCACGTCAGGTTGTAGAATCGATCGTTTCCAGGTGCGAACGGGCGCAATACCATCTGGTTGTTGGTTGCAATGCTTGCTGTGACGAAACTTTGCAGTTTCTTCAATCTGTCGAACAAATCGACCGCCTGATTGTTTCGCTGGACAATATCAACAAGTGCCCGATGCAGCGAAGAATGTTCGAGCACATCAACACGGAATTTGTCTGGTGGTTCGACGACGACTCATGGATTGACGGCGATCGATCGCTCCAGATGCGACTCGAAATCGCTGACGCGGCCCCGCCGGAAACCGTGCTGTGGGGACCGATCTTTTACTGGAATGATCAAGCCGGTTTCAATTTTGGTGTTGATGTCGATCAGTGGATTCGTGCGCAGCCCTGGTACTCGCGTGAACCCATTCCCTGTGATGTTTCCGGCAAATGGGTATTTGTCATCGGTGCCAGCTGGTTTGCACGCATGATCGCCTTGAAACAACTCAACTGGCCTCCCGCATCGTTTATCAAGGCTGGCGACGACGCCATTCTTTGCGAAGCCATTCGGCAGTCCGGCCTCAGATTCGAACAGATTGGTGAGTGTGGTGTAAAATTCCAGACCCACGACCGCCGCGCCCCTGAATCCAGAGAGATGATGCTTGCGCAGGTGAAACTTCCGTGAGCAAAACAATGTTCCTGAATTCATCCAAAGGAAGACATTGCGAGCCGTTCCTGAAACTTTGGCTGAGAAGAACGGGGCCATCAAAACTTTCGTAGAACAAGTGAGTAATTCACAAGACCACCTTTAAGCGTTTTGCGTGATGAACGGGCTACGTGCCATGCCATCGATCTCCCGATAAACGAAATCCAACAACAGCCTGTCTTGACAGGAATCTACAAAATCACCAGCTTGCCTTCAATCGACGACTGGCCCCATGATCAAGCCGGGCCCGTCCATCAAAGGGCGAAGCACCAGATGCTAATGATTGGACACCAACTGATAGCTGAACAACTCAATCTGATAAATCTGCAAACCTTCGTGCAGAATTCGCTCAAACGCGGCGAAGTCCGCTTCTTTCCGAAAAATATCCACGCGCAGGTTACCGCGATTGAGGGCATGATAAAGTCCGCCTGCTTCGTCCGCTCGGGGATGTCTCGGCATCTGATGTCGCTCCTTGAAAAGCGAAATCATCTCTGACAAATTGAAAGAATTCAATCAAAGACGCCTGACCCCTTTGATTGACCCCAGAGGAATTGAGTCCTGCCCCCTTTCTTAGTCCTGACCCCTTTCTTATCCACCGGTTTGATCCCGGCGCACCCTGACCCCCTTCTTCTTCTCGTTTCACCTGCTCCCGAAACAGTACTCACAATCTCAACACGTTTCAACCGCATCGAACACTGAAACCCATGCCTCAGAAAATCCAACACCCCTGCCGAATTCCTCCGCCAAACAACGCAAAAAATTGAATTCAAAAAAATTCGAATCTACTGTTGAATCGTTTCAAGACCGTTCATGACACCTTTGAGATTTTTCCGAGACAGGTCGGACTACGTAGGCAGATTTGCATCCTTCAGGAAGTTCAACGGCAATCGGCCGCCTGGCTGGCAGACTTGCCGAAGGTAATTCCAATCCTGCCGATTGCCTCAATGGCGTGGAGGCATCGGCGGGGCGACAGACTGGCCCCGATGATGCGGGCTGGGATTGAGCTTCGGATACAAACGCCAGGCCGGTATCGTGAGATGAAAAATGCCGGGCCTCGGCCTGGACTTAACGGCCGCGATGCGTTCTCGTGTGCCGGGATGCGTGTCGAGCCAACCAGTGGGCGTTTGAAGTGCAAACTCAACCTGCATCCGTGATTTGTCCATCGCAGCATCGGCGAAAGCAACTATTTCTGCCGTGAGATTCCCGACTCCGTTTGGCCGCATACGGCTGGTTACGTAGTACATGAATCCTCGCTTCATTGTCTCCTGATACCCCAAAGACAATTCGATCAATCGCCGCGTTGAACCGAAGAAGGCTTCGCTGCCAGCGAGCTCCGCTTCATACCGATCTGCGTCGAACTCCTGTCGACGCGATACAAAAAACGTCAGGAAAATTCCGATATTGGCAAGGCCTTTGACAATCATCGCACCGATCGACTGAGTCGCCCAAAGCACGAATCGGAAAATCTTTTCACCACTGGTTTCGCCATGTTCTCCTTCGGTCGCAGCGTCAGCCACACTCTGCTGAACGGCCATCGCGTTGACGCACCAGCAGATGAACAGGAAAACAAAGTGCTGTAGAGCCATGCCACCTCTCTGACTGAAATGTCCCAGTTCATGGGCGATGATTCCGGCCAACTGCTGTGTATTCATACCCGCGATCAAAGGCGCGCCGATGGTCAAGACAAGCCTCTGGCGGAACAGTCCCCATAAGCCACCTTCGTAGCTGGCAGATGCGTTCACATCCAAAGTCATCCGAATCTCAGCGGGCCGCGGGGCTCCCAGCGTATCGGCGACTTTGGCCACAAAGGAGTGCAGCAACGGAGCTTCTTTCAGCGTGAGAATGTCTCGGGAAGAATCGTTTGACCTGCGAAGTAACGTCGCACCAATCATCGAAAAAATGGTGGCTGCGCCAGCGAACAGTACAGACACATGAAAGACAATCACCAGAATCAACACTTTGCCACGCACTCCCAGACTCATCGGCACAATATTGACAGCATACCAATACATCCCATAGATGCCTGTGGCCACCATCGCGAAGTACACGATCAGCAGAGTGATGGCGAACGCCGTCAAGAGTAACGTAAGTCGATAACCCAAACCGGGGCCTCGGCGAGGAATGGTTCCTTCAAAGCCTGCCAGTAATTCTCTCAGTGTGTCGGCATCGGACTGCCGTTCGTTCGAGACTTCCGTCGATCGCATGCCGGCCGGCGCAGAAGCATCCGACTCGGATGGAATGGCAGGTCGATCTTCGCTGGCTTTCGAAGCGGTCCATTCAATTCGAGTGCCGCAGGCGGGGCACTTTCCGTGAAACCTCAACTTGCCTGGTCGCAGCTTTAGCCCGCGTTGGCACTCCGGGCAACTCAGCGAGTGACTCATTCCGATTCCTCCCGAATTTCCCAAACAGTCGATTATCTCGGCGAGCTAGCATTGCCTGCACATCGAAAACTGTCTGCATATCTTCGAGATGCTGACAGGTCAGGGGCTGGCACAGGGTGGGCTGTTGAAAATGTGTCGGGCTGGTGAATTTGGCGCGAATTTGTATTGAAGAACTGCTACGCGCCTTGTTACTTGGCAAAACAAAGGGGGGGAAAAAAATGTCAGGAGCCGAATACGGCATATGAGGGGAAACGGTTCTTGACACGTTTGAGATTTCCCTGCCACAGTGGTTGATTCATGGCTTGAAGCCGACGCTTCGCTGTCGTCGATGCTTTCCTCGACTGCGTAATGTCAACCGCTCCGAAACCGCTGGCCGTGTTCCGGCAGAACACCGTCTCTATTTTATGATCTGCGAAGCAGATCCCCACTCGCCGCCGAAGACGAACTGGGATACAGTTTTCCGACCTCTGGAGGCGAGGTCACGTTTTTGATATTCTGAAGGCAGTGTGTTGGGATCGGCAGCGTAGCCAATCGCCAATCCAGTCACCGCCTGGATACCTTCCGGTATGCGATACAGTTCCCGAGCTTTATCGGGAAGAATTCCGATCATCTGGTGAACGAATAGTCCTCGGGCCGTCGCTTCAAACGTCAGGTTGGCACTGGCAAGACCGAGATCATGGATGGCTGCCGCGTTAGGCTGACCATTGCGAGTGAACTGGAGATTCGTGCAGCCAATGGCCAGCACCGGGGCAGCCGCCGCCCACCCCTGATTGCCCTCAACCAGGCACGAGAGTAATGTCTGAAATGCATCCTCATCGTGTTTCACCGCAACAATGTAGCTCCACGGCTGTTCGTTGTATGAGGATGCCGCCCAGCGTGCCGCTTCGAACGCAGACCGAAGGTCTTCACTTGAAACAGGACGATCAGCGAAGGCGTAAGGACTCCATCGCCGGGCAATCAGCTCATTGATCGGGTGATCAGGATTGGCTTGCTTCTGCGTGTTCATTTTTCAGATCTCCGGCTGGCTACAAATTAATCAATGCTATTCCCTGTTGTCTACTCGCTTCAGTCGAGCCTGCAGTCGTTGAACCGTGTGGACCAATTCAGTCAAAGCCTGCTGCCTCAGCAAAGCTGTCTCAGTCACAGGTTCACGCAGCAACTGTTGCAGCAACTGAATTCTGCCAACCTGTTCACCAATCTGCTCACCTTCTTCTCTGCCTTCTTCTCTGCCTTCTTCTCTGCCTTCTTCTCTGCCTTCCTGCTTTGCGCAGAGTTTGGCTTCTTCGATACCGGACTCGTAATCACGGATGGCCTTCAATTGCGAATCGTGACGGTGGCGTTGTTCAGGGATACGTGCGACCATTTCAAGAACTCCTATGGCTGGCTGAAACGCAGCCTCCTCAAAAAAGCTGCGCAATTCCTCAACACTGAGGTGTTGCGCCGATTTCAGAAAGAAAGCCCACTGCGACAGGCCCGGCGCAGTACGAACTGTCGTCTTATCGTCAGTATACTTAGGCAATTCGACTATGTGTATCTGAAAATGGTCAGTGAGTTCAAGACCGTGTCGAAGATCGCACAGCGAGAATCGCAGGTGTTCGGAATTCGCCTGTTTGAACATGACACTTGACAGAAAACAGATACTGATCACTGGCCGTAATTGAGTGAACGATTCACTCTCCTGCAACTGGTTGGAATACAGGCAACTGGCATAGTAAACAAGGCGGTTTCTCAACCCGGTTGTGATGGTCGTCTGCATTTCAATGTTGAGCCATCGCCCATCCATTTCACGGGCCTTAATATCAAGGATGACCATTTTATCATCGTCGTAGTCTTTTTCCACAAATGGATACCGTTCATTGTGCGAAGACGCTTCAGCAGACGCCATGCAGAGGTCCACCGGGAGCGGCGAGGGCATCTACTTTGCGGCATGTTGCGGGATCGGTCTCCAGCGCCGGCGCCAGATGCGCCTTGATGCGGGCGTCGATGACCATCGGGCCGCGGCATCCCCAGTGCTTCTGTTCGATGAAAGCATGTACGCCAAAGATATCCGCCGCTGGGTTGCTGCGTGTGAACGTGACCCACAGAAAATTACTCAGCGACGCGCCGCAGAACTGTGCGTCATCGACCAGCACAATCATCGGAAACCCCGACAAGGTGGTCGAGGCGATGTGCTGCAATGCATCACACAGAATCTGAGGTGCGGTATCGTACTCATGTGGTCCGACAGACCATTTCGGTCCCGTGACTGCCAGTATCCCGGGCTGGCAGACGGTCGGTTCAGCAAATCCGTCAGGCAATCGAAGTCCTGATGGCACTTCAATCGACAGTCTCCTCCGCACCCGACCGGCTGCGGCCATGACCAGTTTCGATCCGCAATTCAGGTCGCTGCCACTGTAGTCGAGCGTATCGATGGTTGTCCGAGTCTGAAAATGCAGATCGCGAGTGAGATCGATCCTCTGCAGGACGTGTCCCAGGAATGCTGCTTTGTCGTGGATGTCCAGTTGCGGATCATCCTCCCTCGCGGCGATCATCAGGTACTTAGCGAGCGACAATTGGCCCTGTCCCAGAATCGCATTGGCATTCGTCAGCAGCTCCTGTGGCAGACGCTCAGCACCATACGGAACATAGCGTTCACTGCCGATGGCAAGCAGCAGCGGATGTACTCCCGCCTCATCAACAGCATGAATCGCATGCACACCCGGCAGCACAGCAGGTATCGCAGGTCCCGTGAGTTCATGAATCAGCGCGCCGAAGACGGAATCTTCCTGAGGCGGTCGACCGACGACAGTGAATGGCCAGATTGCGTCGCGGCGATGGTAGACAGCATCGACATTCACGACCGGAAAATCGTGGGCCAGACTGTAATATCCCAGGTGATCGCCAAATGGACCTTCGGGAAGCACGCGATCCGGATCAATCGTGCCGGAGATGCAAAAATCCGCATCCGCGCAGATCATCGGGCCGTCGCTCCGGCGAATCATACGGAGGGCTCGCCGTGACAATGCGCCAGCAAACGCGACTTCGGGAATTCCGTCCGGCAACGGCATCACAGCGGCGACCGCGAGTGAAGGTGGTCCCCCCACCAGAATGTTGACTCGCAGTGGCTGGCCCTTGCGAATCGCAGCCGCATGGTGAAATCCGATGCTGCGATGAATCTGATAATGCAGGCCCACTTCTTTGTCAAGGTGGTACTGATTGCCGCTGATCTGAACGCGATACATGCCGAGATTCGAATGGACGTAACCCGGTCGATCGGGATGCTCAGTATAGACCTGCGGTAACGTGATAAACGCTCCGCCATCATTTGGCCAGCACTTCAGCTGTGGCAGTTTGCTGAGCGATGTTGTGCATTCCATCACAGGGCCGGACCGACGCTTTGCACAGCGCATGGAAATCAGCGTACGCAATGCAGACGGAATTCGCAGTGGATTTCGCAGAACGAACAGCGGATCTTTCTTCGACTGCACCAGAGCTTCGACGCCGCGCAGTGCGTCGCGAAAAATAAACTTTGCGCGGTCCAGTGTGCCGAAGAGATTGCTCACCATGGGAAACTGGCAACCGACGATGTTTTCAAACAGGATCGCCGGGCCGCCGCTTTCACAGATGCGACGATGAATCTCTGCCGCTTCCAGCTCGGCATTGACCGGAACCTTCAACCGCAAGAGCTGACCGTGTCGTTCCAGATCGCGTACACATTCCTGAAGACTGCCGTATCCCATGATTTACACGCCAAGATCCCGTTCGATCCGTTCCAATCGTTGTTCCATTGAATCCAGCGAATTCTGAAGTGTAGACATCTGCGAGGTGATTTCGCGAAGTTGTGTTTGTAATCCGTGCAACAATGCGGAATCAATCGCCGGCGCAGAGACAGCTGCAGCCTGGGACGATGCACCACTCGCCGGCCGCACGGGAACAGTTGTAACAGGCGGGGCCGACATGGGAGGCTCATCTTCCACCGTCTGATTCGCCGCTGTCATCGTCATGTTTTCTTTGGGCAGGTAAAACGTGTGATCAACTTCGACGCCGCGACGTTCGAGATTTCCGTCGCTCTGCACAAAGCCCTTTGCCTGCATCGAAAGCAGATCGGTTTTCAAGTGATCCTGACTGTCAATCCGTACCATGCGACTCGCCCGCGTCCGCAATTCGCCGGGCTGCTGCCGACCTCGCAGCAACAGTTCACACAGTACGGCAAACTGTGTTTCGGTGAAATCAAACTTGTGACGAATGTAGTGGCGATATCGAGGCGATCGGCCACCATCGGTGAAAACTTCCGCGACCAGACCCAGCGCCCGCAATTGCTCCAATGCGTCGGCGACTTCTGCTTCTGAGTATTCAGTCACCGGATCGCGGTTACTTTTCTGATTGCAGCCTGTTGTGGCACCTTTGAGTGTCATTGGATACTGATCGGGAGTTGTAAATCCTTTTTCCATCAGCGTGCCGAGAACTCGCCGCTGCAGGCGCGTCAGTTGCCGAATTTGATTCTTTTCTTCGTCACTCATGTCGTTTCGGTCCGTCGTTGCAAAAATCCAGTGGTGGCCTGAAGTCAGTTTCAATCAATAAACCATGTGTATCCCGCGAATCTCAGTCGGCGGAGCGACTGAACTACGTAGGCGACGTCGCTCCGCCGACTCGCATTCCTGTTCAATCATGTTCGAAACCAAAACCGCATATCGCCTACCATAAGACGCCCGAAATCCTAAAGCCACGTTGTCCCAAGGTATTCTCAGTCTTCGGAGCGACTGAGCTACCTCGCGACGGCAGGATTATAGAGCATTGGGAAAAACTGTCCTCCCAACGCCTGCCCTGGAGGAATTACGGGAATTCCGGCTAACAGCGGCTCATCCGATTCACTACGTACACCATCCAGTACTGAGTTGATGACGGCCGCGCGGCGGGGATTGGCGGTGCGGTTTTCGAATGAGCCGTGAATTGTCAGCGGATGATGAAACACACATTC
>Ga0105048_10005625_pt1 | contig 20232 bp, 17 predicted proteins | sample MAT05_FD_78382 | JGI IMG/M metagenome (GOLD analysis project Ga0105048, IMG submission 78382) | Freshwater microbial communities from Lake Fryxell liftoff mats and glacier meltwater in Antarctica - MAT-05 | ecosystem: Environmental > Aquatic > Freshwater > Ice > Liftoff microbial mat | place...
AACAGGCAATCCCTTGCGCCCGCCAGTAGCCACCATCTTGCGTAACGAAGCCGCTGCAATCGCCGCCATTCCATCTTCATCATCCGGGGCAGCCACGGACCAGAATCGCACGCTTCCATAAACGTTGCGACCGTAGGCGCCATCCAGAACCAGTGCGTGAAAATGCACATTCAACGCCAACGCCGAATCGAAACGCTGAATCGACGTGGAATCATAGGTACGGCATTGTGTGCTGCACGCCGCCCTAAGTTCGTGGTATCAACGCCTCCATGTCCTCCACGCCGGTTGCAGCATCGCCCGCGGGTGCACGCTTTGGCACCCTGGTCTCCCGTTTGGTGGCTAAGCCTCTTTTTTGGGCCTTGGTGATAGGATTAGGCCTACTTATTCCGATCGTTAACCAAGTGCTGCGTCCTCCAAGGCCGCCGTTACCTGTACTGGGGCAGTTGGGGGCCTTTTCCTTTACGGATCAGGAGGGCCACGAAATGGGAAGTGAACAACTTAAAGGCAATGTTTGGGTTGCCAGCTTCATTTTCACCCGTTGCCCCACCATTTGCCCGGCCATCACCGAAAAGCTGAGTCGTGTGCAGCGCCGCGCTCGCAACCTAACCCCGGGTTTCAAGATCGTTTCGTTCAGCGTTGACCCTACGTACGACACTCCCCAGGTCTTGGCTGCTTACGCACAGAAGCACAAAATAAGCCCTCGAATGTGGCACCTACTGACGGGCCCACTGGAAGCAATTCGATCTACGGTTGAAGGTGGATTGAAGATAGCGTTGGGCGAAGCGCCTCAAGGCGACCAAGACTTTGCGAGCTTGATGCACGGTACCCACTTGGTGTTAGTGGACGTCAATCTACAAATTCGCGGATACTACGATCCCGCAGACGCGGACGTTGTAGACCATCTCCTTACCGACGCAACGATGTTGCTCAACCGCGGAAATTAGCCAGCCTCAAGGGAACATCAGTGCAGCAAACGAAGCCGAAGATAGAGGCCGACAAACCATCGTTTGCGGCGTACCAAGGGCGAAAGCTTGGCCGCTACAAGATCCTCAATCACCTGGATTCAGGCGGAATGGCCGAGATCTTCTTGGCCACCAACGAAGCGGTCGGGGGCTTCAACAAAGAGTTGGTGATCAAGCTTCTGCAATCGCGCTACCAGGACAACGAGCAGATCGTGGCCATGTTCCGGGACGAATCGCGGATTGGGTCACGCCTCAATCACCCTTCGATCGTCGACGTTTACGACGCTGGCGAGCAGGAAGGCGAGCACTTCATTGCGATGGAATACATTGAAGGCCGCATCCTGACGCAGCTCATAGGTCGCGGTTTGGAGGTTGGGCAGCCCTTGCCCTTGGGCGTTGCCGCTTTCATCTGTGAACAGGTGGCCGAAGGATTGGCCTACATGTACGAAGGGAAGGACCGCAACGGCAATCGCCATTCCGTGGTTCACCGTGACATCTCGCCAACCAACATCATTATCAGCGACCGGGGTCATACCAAGATCATCGATTTCGGCATCGCCACAGACCATGGCGACAAGAAGGAAGATCACGAAAGCCGGGCTGGTAAGTACTCGTATATGTCGCCAGAGCAGGTTCAAGGGCATGCTCTGGATGGCCGTTCGGATGTGTTTTCCTTGGGCATCATCCTTTACGAGATCACCTTAGGAAAGCGGCTTTATCGAGGTAAGCCGCAGGTGATCATGAAACGGATCGTGGAAGAACAGATCCGGCCGCCAACGTTCACCGACCGCGATTACCCTCCCGCGCTGGAGAAAATCGTTATGAAGGCTCTGGCAAAGCGCCCCGAGGATCGTTACGCCTCGGCCGAGGAGATGGGGGGTGATCTCGATGCCTTCATCGCCTCGTTGCCAGAGCGCGTGGGTGACAGGCAGGTGGCGGCGTACCTCCGGTCAATCGAGAACCCGGACGTGGTCATTTCTGATTCGGGACGTCGACGGGCCGCAGCCTTTATTGGTGAAGACGATGACTTTGAGGAAGAGGCGCTGGATTTCGATCGAGGTGCCGCGGGGGGATGGCGGGTTGCGAGCGTGGAAACTTCGCCCGTTCCTGTGACGGTGGCCCGGGAACCGTCAATGCCTCGCGTACCTGCCCCAAAGCCTAAGGGTTCGTTCTGGAGCCGCCTGTTTGGCGGGTCGGCGTCCTAATTCGATCAAGAATACCCTCAAAATGCGCTCACGTTTGTTGCTGAAGGTCCGATATAAAAGGGCTCCTCAGAAAAGACATCCTTTGTTACTCGACTCACACTTCCCATTTTGCGACTCTCCGCATATATTGATTTCCTTGGCCTCTACCAAAGCCTGGAAACCCTAGGGAAATTCCCCGAGATTGCTGGATGAAGTTCCTCTGTGAGCGCTGCGGGACCCGTTATTCGATTGCCGACGATAAAGTCCGGCAGAAGATTCTAAAGATCCGTTGTAAGTCATGCGACAACGTCATCACGTTGCGTGACAGCGCGGTTTCCGATGCCCCTGCAGAGTCCTCGACGCAAGGTGTTTCTCGCCCAGCACCTGCGGCCGCGCCCCGCCCGGCTCCCGCTCCTGTTCGGCCCGCGGTTGTGGCTGCTTCTGCGCCTTCGTTGCCTACTCCCCCTCGGGCGGCCGTGGCTCCTCCCGAGCGTCCCGAGTGGCATATGGCCGTCGATGGCCAACAAAAAGGTCCCTTTACGAAGTCCCAGTTGGCCACAGCGATCCTCGCGCTGAAAGCTGGCGTTGAGGTCTTCGTCTGGAAAGACGGTCTTGACGGATGGAAGGAGCCCACTGCGGTTCCCGAAATAGAACGCGCGTTGACACAGGCGAAGCAAAGCCGGTCTTTACCGCCGCCGCGCGTACCTACCGCCCTATCCTTGCCTGTTCCTGCCAAGTCGCTAGCCTCCTTGGCGTCAACGGCGACGAGAACTTCCTCCAGTGTTGGTGTCCCGAGCCGTGCACCTCCCGCAAGCGTGGGCGATCACCTTTCTTCCTTCGACGAAGGGGAAGCCACGCAAATCCAGCCGTTGTCCGCAGTCATGATGGGTGATCTGGCAAACCAAGACGATCTGGTTTCGGACGACGACGACGACAAAACGCCTGTCGCGAATTTGGTTTCAGGGCTTGGCGCACAAGTGGAGGCTGGCTCAGCACATAACAATGGCAGCAATGGGTTCGGGAACGCGCACGAAGTGTCTGCAGCTCCTGCGGCTCGTCCTCCGTTAGATCTCTTTAGCGACGCGCCTTCAACGCCGTTCTTCCCACCTCCAACCGCAAACGCACCGGTTCCGGGGAGATCACCTGCTTTGATCGGCCCTGGCATGTCGATGGGCGGAGAATCCGGTATTTCCCAGCTCATGGGTTTGGGCGGACGGGTTTCGCGTCGTCCGTGGTTGAAGTATGTGGCTGGCGCTGGTGCCGTCCTGTTGCTTGGTGGCGCCATCGTGATGGCTGTTGTTGGTGGAGGCTCGAAAACGCCTTCGTCTGAAACGCAGAAGACAGGCGAGCCAACAACCGAGCCAGGAAACAAGACTCCCGAACAGCTCGAAAAGGCCGCGGCCGCAGAAGCTAAGAAGTGGTTCCCGGATCAAGTGGAATCGGGAAAGGTTGCGCATATAGGTGGCGCCCCCGGGCAAAAGCCTGCTGTTGTCGGCGGCAAGAAAACTGGCCTTGGAGGCAAAGTTGCACCGTTTGATCCACTAGCACCACCGCCTTTGGCACCTCCTCCTGGCGGTTTTGTGGATCCAAACACCGCAACGCCTGAACGCAAGGTTGATTTTGGCGTCGCCGAACGGCGAGCCGTAGCAACGAAGAAAGCTGTTTCGAACGCACCTGCTGTGGACCAGGCGTCGATTGGCAATGTGGTTCGGCGCAAAGAGAACCAAGACGCCGTCAAGCTTTGTTACAACCGTGTGCTTCGTCGTACGGGATCGCAAGCTGGCGGTCGCATCGAAGTTATCGTCGGTATTGGAATCTCGGGACGGGTTAAATCTGTAAACCTGACCTCGCCTGCAGCGCTAAACGCGGTTCACGATTGTTTGAAACAAGCCGTGAATCGTTGGCACTTTCCTGCAAGCCCCGAAGATTACGAAACTGGCTTCACACTGGTATTGTCTGGATCGTAAGTCGTTCTTCTGTGATTGAGATACTCGCGCTGAGCAAGCACTACGGATCGAAAGTGGCGTTAGACGCTCTTTCGATCACCGTGCAAGGTGGCGAGGTGATGGGTTTTCTTGGTCCCAATGGATCAGGCAAGACCACCACCATTCGATTGTTGATGGGGCTGTTGCGGCCCACGAGCGGACTGGCAAAAATCCTAGGCAAGGATTGCCATACAGAATCCGTCGCATTGAAACGCCACGTGGGCTATCTGCCCGATGAGCCGTTTTTATACCCCTATTTGTCGGGCCTCGAGTTTCTTGAGTTGGTTGCCGGTTTGCACGGCTTTTCGGGCCCCGATGCGCGGCGTCGTGCCCACGACTTGGCGGAACGTTTTATCGGGCCCGAGGCTCCTCGTTTCTGCATGACCTACTCACATGGGACGAAAAAGCGCGTGGCCCTTGCCGCTGCGTTGATTCACGATCCGCAGGTTCTCATCTTGGATGAACCAACAAATGGTTTAGATCCAATGGCCGCCAAGCAGATGAAGGAGTTGGTTTCGCAGTTGGCAAGGGATGGAAAAACCGTTTTTCTTTCGACCCATTTGTTGGAAACCGCCGAACGCCTTTGCCACCGGGTGGCGATCATTTCTTCGGGCCGGCTCTTGGCAGTGGATGAACCCGCAAACTTGCAGCGCCTGCACGGCACCGATGGTGTTGGATCGCTCGAAGATGTTTTTCTAAAGCTGTTGGCCGCCGCTGGCACATGACTGCCGCTTCTATTCCTTCGCTGCGTCTTGTTCGCCTATTGGTGCGCTTTCGTTTGCGACACACCTGGAATGGGTTTCGACGGGGCGGCAGTTCGGGAAACAAATGGGTTGGGGTGGTGGCGTTGTTGTTGCCCCTCACTTATGTGGGATTGTTCTTGTCTGCCTTTGGCGTCGTGGCACGCGTGGCCTCGTGGCCGGTACAAGTGGCAACGTTGGTTGTGGTTGTGTGGGGCCTAACGCTTGCAAGCTTGGTTTCAAAACTGACAGGTGGCGACGCGGTTGTTGCAGGAACAGGTGAAAACGAATTCCTTATGTCGCGTCCCGTGAGCCTCGCCAATTTGGTTGTCGCTCGCGCCTTGGCTGCCTCTGTTCTAGATTTTTGGGGGGCGTTGTTTCTGCTGCCTGTGCTGGCCGCTGTCAGCTACGTTTGGCGCTTGGGTGTGGTGGGTTTTGCGGTTTCGTTGCTCACGTCGGTGCTGTTGCAGGTGTGTTTGGTGGCAGTTGGTCAAAGTGTGGGCTTGGGCCTTTTGGGGCGCGTGTCACTGGCGAATCGGCGCGTCTTGGCAACCATCTTTGGGCTTCTTTCAGCTTTGTCTGTAGCCACTCTTTGGGCGTTGGCATCGTTCGTGTTGCGGCGGCCTGAGGGCTTCGTGCGTGCCGTTGAACCATGGGCTTCGCAGATCGCAAACAGTCCTTTTTCGTTGTTCGTTTTGCCTTTGGTGGTGTTGCATGAGAACGGAATAGCGCCTTGTCTTGTCTGGTTGGCGGGGTTGCTTGCGGGTGCGGTGGTTTTCGTCTGGCTGGCGTCGCGTGTCGCTGCGGCATCCGCAGGTCGTGGATGGGAAGATGCGGGACTGCCGTTCGATGCCAAGCCTGCTTCCTTCGCGCAAAAGCGAGGTCCAGCACTTTCGATTGCCCGCAAAGAAATTCTCCTTTTGGTGCGCGATCGTTCTCGCTTCGTTGCTTTGTTGGCGATGCCATTTTTGTTTGTGGGCGTGCAAGTGTTTGGTGCTGCAGGTATGGAAGTGTTCGGTGGCGGTCCGCAGCGAGCTGGTCTGTTGGCGTATTCGCTGGCTGCGTACTTGGCAACGCTTGGTCCGTTGCCCCATATGCAGGCCGAACGACGCGTGTTTTGGGTTCTGCGTTCTGTTCCTGTGTCACTGGGCCACATCATGTGGGGAAAGGCCAAAGCATGGCTCCTACTGATCGTAGGCGTTGGTGTTCTATCGTTTGCCGCAACGGTCGCGGTGGGTGGTGGTTTTTATCTGAATGATCATGTTTTGTGGAGAACGCTGGCACTCGTTGTGGTGGGCAGTGCGATGGTATGTATCTTGGCGATAGGCATTGGGTGCAACGCTGCAGAACTTTCAGATGAAGGCCGCAACGCTTTGGGGCCTGCCGGTGTCTACGTATTCTTGATGGTGGCGGGTTTGTTCAACCTTGCATTGCTGCGCGATGGAACGTTGGCTTGGCGAACTGTGGCGCTTTACGCAGCAACCGTGGCGCTCGTGTGGGCCACCGGCATTCGCAGAGCCGAAACCGCGTTGGATCCGGGGCGTTTGCGCCCTGTGCCTCCCAGCGATGGCGCGATGGCCACGGTGTTGTTGTTCTGCGGAGTGCATCTGATCTCGTTGGCGCCTGCAGGTATGTCCGTCCAAGAATCTCAAGTGGTTCGCGCTGTTTGGGCCGCGTTGGTTGCCGTGGGAGGCCTATTGTTCCTGTGGTCCGTGCGACGTGGGATGATGCGGAAAGGCGCGATGCTCTTGCCGCTGCTTTCCGCATGGAGGGGCAGGGGGTGGATGCGCGTTGTTGGGGTGGCTGCCGCATGCGTGGCCGCGGGTGTATTGTTGCAATTGACTGTGCACCCACCGTCCACAGCACTGGTGATGGTGGTGGCAGAAGAAGTGGTGTTTCGGGCGATTCTGCAGCGATCAATGCAAGATCACTTTCACCACACACGGAACGAAAGAATCCTTGCGGTGGGCGTTTCGGTGTTGGTGGCCACTGCAGCCACTGTAGAAGCCTTGTCGGTACCCGCTTTGCTGACCCAAGTTCTCGCTGCGATGGCGTTTGCAGGCTCGCGATCTCTTGCGCCAGCTGTGCTTGGGCGCATGTCCTGGCTCTTGTTTTGAGCAAGGCGCGACGATTCGCGCTTGGGCTTGCCCGAGCAGATGTGCGAAATTCTACCGATGCCGCACCTATTGCCTCGCTGTTGGACGACATGCCTTGCCATGTTCATTGTTGTTGGCGTTTGTTCGTCCAATGCATTCGCGAAACTGACTGTCACGCAGACGACGTGCTTGGGTTCGCAACGATGCACGAAACTTTCCAACGGAACCGTTGAAGTCGTGGTTACCCGCGACGTTGGTCCTCGGGTGATCTCGTACGGCTTTACTGGGGCTTCCAACGTATTCGCAGAGATGCCCCAACCCGCAGGAATTCCGATCAACACCGAAAAATTCAGCATTTGGGGAGGTCATCGGCTGTGGCATGCCCCTGAACAAAAGGGTCGAACTTATGTTCCCGACAATGTGCCGCCGCAGTTTGTGCAATTGGCTCTTGGGCACGTTCGTCTGACCGCGCCGCCTGAAGGATCAACCCATTTACAAAAAGAGATCGAAGTTAAGCTTGATCCAAGCGGCACGCGGGTGACGCTTGTTCACCGGCTTAAGAACGTGGGACCGTGGGCGATCGAAGCGGCGCCCTGGTCTATTTCGATCTTGCGGGGAGGGGGAACTGCTCTCATTCCGAATGAGCCCGTGCTTGAGCATGGCCCTGAAGCATTCTTGCCTGCGAGACAGCTGGTGGTGTGGTCCTACACTAACTTGGCCGACAAGCGATTTCAATTCGGGCCGCAGTTCACTCGGGTTTCCACGAACAGTACAGAGAAAGCCCCGCAAAAGTTCGGCGTCGGCAACCGGCAAGGTTGGGTGGGGTACCTTCGAGACGACAGCCTCTTCGTAAAACGTATGCCATTTGAGCAAGGCGCGGTTTATCCCGATCTTGGCTGCAACACCGAAGTCTATACGGCGGGCGATTTCATCGAAATTGAATCCGTGGCGCCGCTGCGCTCGATCGCCCCTGGTCAAGCGGCTGAGCACTTAGAGGCGTGGTACCTATTCGGCAAAGTGGGAGTTACGAATGAACAGCAAGATCTCTTGCTGGCGGCTCACATAGCGCCGCTCGTAGCCAAGACCAGTGCCCCGAAGGCACCATAGGTACAATCCCAACGTCGCGGCTTTCGTGAGCCACGACGTTGGCTGTCAGCAAGGCTTAAGCTGGAAACTTCCAGGGCTTGCGTGGTTCGCGGAATAGCAATTTGTTAGCGTCTTTGTCGGCCTGCTTGAGTGCAGCGTCGGCAAAGAGAGTCTCCGTTTTTTCATTCCAGTAAACTTTGCGTCCAACACGCCAAGAGATGTTCGCGATATGATTAACCAACGTCGACTTGTGCATGCTTTCAATGTCACTTGTGGTCTTTTCGCGACTCCGTATGCAGTCCAAGAAGTTGCGAACGTGAGGCTTCATCGACGTATCGCCATCGTGGTTGACAGGGGCTTCTTTGCTGCTTTCAGGATAAACGGTCCAGCCTGAACGCGTGATGACCAACGAGCCGTTCTTGCCAAAGAACGCTATGCCGTGATCGGCGTGTTTTCTATCGAAATCGGCGGGACGTGCGTTGGCACCGCGGACGGTGTAGGTCGAAAGGAATTCGCCCTGCGGAGCATCGTAGTTGAACAAGACCTTTGCGGTGTCCGGCATGTCGCGCCCGTCGTTGCCGCTGTTGACCACGAAGCCCTCCATTGAAACCGATTTCGGCGACCATGTGTCCATCGCAAGGTGCACGATATCCTGGTGGTGCGTGTTCCAATCTGTGACGTATCCGCCGCCATAGTCACGGAAGTAACGCCAGCTGCCGTGGAAACGCTTCGGGTTAAACGGCCGTTTCGGCGCCGCTCCCAACCAGAAATCGTAATCGACGCCCGCTGGAGGATCGCCATCGGGTGGGTTGCCCATTCCAGCATTGTTGTAGACGTTCCAGGTCTGAACTTCGCTGATACGGCCAAGTTTACCTGAGCGGATGAAATCGATCGTATCGTGGTAGATCTGGTTCGAGCGCTGTTGGGTTCCCACTTGAACGACGCGTTTGTGTTTCGCAGCGGCCTTTACCATGGCTCTGCCTTCTCCGACAGTAAAGCTCAAGGGCTTTTCAACATAGACATCTTTGCCAGCTTCACAGGAGAGGATCAGATGAAGACCATGCCAATGGTCAGGTGATGCAACGAAAACCGCGTCGATGTCTTTTCGTTCAAGTAGTTTGCGAAAATCACTATAAACATCGGGGCGCCGACCGTACCGTGTGGTGCACTTTTCGGCCATCTCGGCAGCGCGTTTGTCATCAATGTCACATGCGGCAATAACTTCGGCGTCCTTTACATCTGTCAACGCCTCGAAATGCGCTTTCGTGATTCCACCACAGCCTATGAAGCCAAGCGAGATTCTTTCGTTGGCGCCCCACACGCGATTCGCGCGGGTCAACAAGGGGGCGACGCAAAGCGCTGCCGTGGCCTGCAGGAGTGTACGACGTGACAACAATGCATTCTCATTGGGCATGAACTTATGCTGCTCCCTTCGCATGGGAACTTGCAAGGGGGTATCGCTATTGGCTGTCGCAGCTAGTGCGTCATCTCACGTAGCTAAGCGAACAAACTCAGCGGTGTATGCAGTGCCCAACGCCTGCATCTGTTCGGTCGCAGCTGCCGCCTGAGCAATCACCGTCGACGTTGCAAGCTTTGGGCGCACAAACCAATTTCATTGAACCAGGCTCGATCGAAAAGGTCGATGGCGTGTTGGTAGCCTGTTGGCAGGACAGCCAGGGATCGTCCCCGCAGCCATCGCCAATCGTGCAGTTCACCAGACAACGCTTTTCGCCTGTGCTCAACATGGCGCAACTGGTTCCACGCGGACATTCGTTGTTTTCGCAATTGATGGTGCACTGTCCAAGGGCGCCGAGATCCCCGCATAACCCGGACAGGCACGAGGGAGAATCAAGAGGACCTTGTGGTCGCCTGCAAGCACTGCCTATAGGCAACGGCAAGGCGGGGAAGCAAGCTCTTAGCCACTTTCCAGCAGGAAACCGGCTGGGCAAATCGCGGCAGGTTGTCCCTGCAGGACAATCCTTTGCGGTGGAACAGGTCGCCAAACACAAGGGCTTTCTCCAAGGCGATTCTGGAGTCGCCGCACCGCCAAGACTGAGATCCGCGCAAACGGCTGGATCGGGGCAGGGTAAGTCTCGGCAACCTTGCGTGCATAGGCCGCGTAGGAACGGCGCGCCACACTGGTCTTGCGATCCGCAGGTACAGGTTGCGCCCGTGCTGCACTGAATGTCGACGTCGCACGGGGCACCGAGCGCGTTGGGAACGACCTCGACGCAGGCGCGTTTCGTTACGGAGACTGAGCCTGTGATCCCGCCGATAACCAACGTAACGTCATACTTCTCGGGCAGGGCGTAGGTGTGCGTCGGGGTGACAAGGTTTGAAGACGTTTCATCTCCGAACTGCCACAGGTATCGATCGGGTGCACCGGTGGTGATGGGAACAAAATTTAAGTTGGCAGGCGCCGGAACTTTGCAGCAACCGGTAGCGACGCCTGCGTCGCCGGGCATTCCTGCGTCAGGCATCCCAGCATCGAACAAGGGGGGGCAGTTACTGATAGTGAAATCGGCTGCGAGCCCTATGTTTAGGGTATCGCCGTTGGCCAAAGCATCGTCGTTCAAGGCATCAAAAGGGCCTGCGTCGAAGTTGGTGTTGCGTCTTTCGCACGACGCAAAGAACGCCATGGCAATGACCGATGCCGCCCAGAGGATAGGTGCCTTGGTCATCATCTCGTTATCTCGTTATTTGCCACTATCGGAGGATCGTTTTCCTGTAGTGCGCCAGTTCGGCTATCGAATTGCGAATGTCCACCAAGGCGTCGTGTTCACCTTGCTTGGATTTTGAAAACGCAGGCGCATCTGGATACCAACGTTGAGCGATTGTCTTGAGCGAGCTGACATCGAGCAAACGGTAGTTAAGATAGCGGCCAAGTCCTGGCATGTATTTGTCGATGAACTTCCGATCCTGCCAGATGGTGTTGCCACATACGGTGGCAGGGTAAGGGCACCAGCCCGCCACGCGCTCTAACAAACGTTTCTCGGCGTCACCTGTGTCGAATCGACTTTTTCGCAACCGTTCGATCAGCCCATTCGTATCGTGCATTTCGCGCACGAAAGGACTCATGCGTTGCAGTAGTTCCTCTGGTTGCCAAACATCGCATGCGAATTCTTCGAGAATGTTTAGCTGGCCATCGGTGATAATGACCGCGGCCTGGACTATGACGTGTTGGTCAAGGTCGAGGCCGGTCATTTCAAGATCGATCCAAACCAAGTTGTCGGGAGATGGGGTGCGCTTGATTTTTTCCATTTTGGCCACGAGGCCCAACAGAGTAACAGTGCGCCTATCCAAGCGCCAAGCCTTGGTTTGAGACAAACGTGCTTAAACGACGCTTTATCGGGTCAGTTCGCTTCGGGCGGCCTTCAAAATGCGCAGAGGCGTACCGTCTTCCGCAACGTAGGATAGGCCGACGCGAGAGTTGCCGGTTTCCGCATTCATGACCACTGTGGGAATGGTCAACTTGAGTTCCGGTTGGTTCAAGATCAGGTTGAATTTGTCGCCATCGCTGAGCCTCAGCCGTGTCACGATGCCGACACCTCCCGCCGATACGTCAACAATGCGGACCGATGTGATGCGCCCTGCATGCTCGATGGCAGCCACCCAATCGACTTCGATTCGTGGGTGACGACGCAGGACCTGCGACACATCTTGACCCTCTGGCATGGCAGGAGCTTGGCCCCGTCTTGGCTCTGGGGTTGGAAGTGCGATCATCAATGCTTGCGCAATCGCTTGGATGGCGCGTGCGTTGTCGTCATGTAATCCAGACAACAAGAACGGCGTTCTGCGGTTCACCGAATCGTGAATTTCACGAGTTTGTGCAAGGAATCCCGCCAAGGGCAGGGGAACTCCAAGAAAGTCGCGGACCATTCTTCCGACACCGCGGAAGATGCCCATGTCTTGGCTTTCTGCCACTTGGTTGCCCACCATCCGCACATCGAAACCTGACAGGACTGTTCGAAGGTGAGTTTCCAGATCGGCGGAGGCCTGTGACACACGCGTCAAGATGTCGTCAATGCGTTCGGTTTCTTTGGCACCTAACGCGGTTTCGAAGATCTTTATATGTTCCTTGCTTTCGCAAGCGTTGCGTAACAACCGCACGACCGCGGCTTTGAGAAACCCGTAGGCATTTTGAATGGACGTTAGTTGTGCCGTGACCACGAGAATGCGAGCGTCGCCAAGATCGAAAAAGTCTACGGTGTTATGGGAGGATCCTGCGCCTACATCGATCACGACAATGTCTGCATCAACGGCGCGGATGTGTCGCATCAGCTTTTGCTTCTGTGCGTGCGGGATGTTTGCCGCGTTGGGGACGGCCCCGGTACCTACAACCAATCGTAGGTTTTCCACTTTTGTTTCGCTTGCCACTTGCGACAGCGATTCCACCTTGCGATCAAGAAAATCACCGAGACCGGTGGTTGCTCGATCAACCCCGAACATGGTGTGCTGGTTAGCGGCGCCAAAGTCGGCGTCAATCAAGATCACGCGGGCACCCGTCTGGGCGAAGGCTACCGCAAGGTTGCCCGCCACGATGCTCTTTCCCACACCCCCTTTTCCGCCTCCAACGGAAATGACGCGTGCTACCTTTTCCGATTCAGACATTTTTCTCGCTGAACGCAAACACGAGGGCATTGCCTCTGGGACTGCATCGGGGGTTGCCTTCAACGACTTAACGACTCAAGTGCTTTTGCGATGCGAAACCGACGGGGCTCATCTCTGTCGCCGTTTTGACGCGCTGGCCGTGTCCGGATCCTGACTAAATTTCGCAGACGACACTTATTTGGCTCAAGGACCCAAATAGGCCGCCGATGCTTGAAAGACCAAGATGGCAGTTCATGCGGTTTCTGTAGAAGGTTTGCAAGTAGCCAAAGCGGCCCAAGGCCTCGTTCACGGAATGGGATCACCCCTGGCCGAGACACGCAGGTCCTGTGGTCGAATCGCGGTCAGCGATGCGACGGTTCTTTTAACGGGTGAGACGGGCACCGGCAAGGAAGTGTTTGCTCGCTTCATCCACGGCAGCAGCCCTAGGGCGACACGCCCCTTCGTTCCCGTGAACTGCGGAGCCATCCCTGAGAATCTGTTAGAAAGTGAACTGTTTGGTTACGTCAAAGGCGCCTTCACGGGAGCGGGCTCGCCCCGCAAGGGACGCGTGGCGATGGCCGAAGGCGGAACGCTTTTCTTAGACGAAATCGGCGAACTTCCCCTTGGTTTGCAGGTAAAGCTGTTGCGCTTGTTGCAAGAACGCACCTATGAGCCTGTGGGCAGTTCCGAATCATTGACGACCAATTTCCGCTTGATAGCTGCAACCAACCGCGACTTATCCGTAGAAGTTAAGGCGGGTCGTTTTCGCAGCGATCTCTACTACCGTTTGTTTGTTTGCCCGATAAGGTTGCCCGCTTTGCGCGAGCGAACGGGTGATGTGCCTGTCTTGTTTTCGCACTTTTGGCGAACCCGGGGCGAGACTCGTCCGGTAGATCCCGAAGTGCTTCGCTTGTTGTCAGCGTATCCGTGGCCCGGAAACGTGCGCGAGCTTGAGAACCTGGTTGAACGTTTGTCTGTTTGTACTGAAGGCGCTGTGGTGCGCGTTCGAGACCTGCCTTCTGACTTTGGCGGCCTTGGCGTCTCGGATTCAGCGTACCCAGAACAAGCTATGGACGACGCGGTTTCACACGAAATCTACACGCCCTCTATCACCAGCTACGATCCAACGCCAACGCCGCTGGTTGCCTCGGTGCCGCGGATGCCTCCTGCCGCTGTGCCACCAGTGGCCTACATGCCACCAATGCGGGTTCCAACGCCATTGCCTATGGCTGCCGCACACGCTGATGACGAACTGACCCCACCACCGCTCACGCTTCCAGGTGAAACACTTGAATTGGGCTCGTTTGAGCGACCTGAGTTTCCAAGCGTTCGCCTTGTTTTGCCCATCGATTTGCCAACAATGCTGCGTGAGTTGGAAAACGCATACTTGGATGCCGCGCTGGAACAAACGGGTGGCAACAAGAAAGAAGCGGCACGATTGTTGGGAATGGGGCGAACCACGTTGGTTGAGAAACTACGACGCCGTGGCGCCGACGCGTCAAAGGCGTGACATCGTTATAGTGAAACTTAGGCCTGCTTCGGCAACGGAGGCGGGCCTTTTTCATTTCCGCTTCGAGGCTCGGCACAAACTGCCGCTTTTTTCAGCGTGTTCGGTCCGTTTTTGCTCTTCTGGAAAGAATTGCCCGGCAATCGGCCATTTCGGCACGCGAGCTGCATTCTTCCCAAAGTTGTGTGGTGGCTTGTCACAATCCTGTCGTTAACGGAACCAGCTGAATCGCGGGCACCGTCGCCTGCTTTACGGCTTACCACCGCAGCGACTTCGGAGCGCATCAAGCTTTCGCCGGTGTCTGGTGCTTTGCGGCTCGAAGTGATTCCTTTGGATCAAGTCCTGCGTCTGTACGTGCCGAATGCAGCACAACTTGGTGCCCGAATCACCTTGGCGGCGGGGCAGATTTGCAGTGATGTACGCATTGAAAAGGCCTACGTAGAGCTTCGTTGCAGGACCCCGCAACTTGACGCCACCATCGCAAAAGAAGGGTCGAACACCTTTCTAGATATCAACGAACTTCGCGGGCTACCCTGGCGGCTGGGCATTGATGGCCCACCGATTTCCTTCTATGATCCCAAACCACTGAACTTCGCGGGCAACAGCCCCGGAGATCGAGCGGTGTTGCGGGCCGAAGAGTCATTGCAAGAGGGACGTTTCCTTGATGCTGCGAATCTGTTTCGCTCCGTCCTCAACTCACACGCAATGCTCATGGCGCAGGTGCGATTGGGTGATTTGTCCTTAATTGCAGGCGATCCCCAGACAGCCGTTGGTTGGTACGAACTTGGAAGCCGCGTTGGTGTGTACGGCCGTTTGTCGCTTTCGCGGCTTTGCGAATTCGATCCTGAATGCATCGTGTACATGCCTTCCCTAGATCCGGATCCATACTCGCTTCCGTCTCCGCTGCGTGACGACTTGATTCTCCGCTCTGCCCGCGCGTTGGCATATGCGGGACAGTTCTCTAGGTCAGTTGCGGTTATGCGCCGGCGTTTCGATACGGTTGCCGACGACAAGTTCTGCCAATTGCCCACAGGCACATTGTGCCGACGCTTGGTGCTCACGGCATTGCGGAAAGTGCCGTTGGAGGAATCGGCCAAGATTATGGAGACGTATATGCTTCTGCCTGATCGCACCACGGGGCCCGTGGCAGTAGATCTGGCCAGACAGGGCGCTGAAGTGGCAGCGAAACTGAGCGCGCCTAAGTTTGGCGCTAACCTTCTGTCGGCGGTTACAGGCGCTGTTCCCGCCAACGAGCTGAACGAACACCTTCTGCGGGCTGCGGAATTGTTCTTGATGGGCGACGATCCCGTGAGAGCTCGGTTGATTTTTGAGTTCGCCGAAGCGCGAGGCATGGCCAAAGAACTTCGTTCAACGCGTTGGATGGCGGTTCGCAAACTCATGCGCTCTGATGATTCCGCAAAACCGAAGACCAATGAAGAGGCGCCGCCACCAATGGCCCAAAGTGCGGCCGAGACACTGGCAACAGCGCTTGGCCTTTCAGCACGTATTAACTCGTTTCTTATCGGTAAAGACGAATCGAATTCACAAACCAAGGCCCCGGACAGCGGGAAGAAGCAGGGAGAATGAGGATGGTTGCGACTACAAACAACGTAGCGATGGTGGAAGCCAACGGCGTGGCCTTACCGGTCATGGTCAGTGGGGCCATGAGAAATGTTGTTTCGTGTGCTGCGGATGTCGCTGACACGGACGCCACTGTATTGCTGTTGGGAGAAAGCGGTACCGGCAAAGAAGTCATTGCCCGCTTTATCCATGAGCTTTCGCGCCGGGCTGCGGGTCCATGGGTTAGCCTGAGCTGCGCGTCGTTGCCATCGGATTCGCTTGAAAGCGAACTCTTCGGCCATGAGGCCGGCGCTGTTCCGGGCACTTCGACGATGCGGGTAGGGCGCATTGAGCAAGCCAACGGAGGCACGCTCCTGCTTGACGAGGTCTCCGAACTGCCGTTGTCGCTGCAAGCGAAGTTGCTCCGCGTGTTGCAAGAACGACAGGTAGATAGGGTGGGAGGTCGATCTCCTGTTCCTGTTGATCTGCGAATCGTGGCAACAAGCAACCGAGACCTTCGGGCTGAAGTGGTCGCGGGGCGCTTTCGGGCGGATCTGTACTACCGCTTGTGCGTCTTTCCAATCGTTGTGCCTCCTTTGCGCGATCGCAGGGAAGACATTGAGGCCTTGGCGCGGCACTTTGTTGACCGTCTTTCACAGGATCTTGGCCGTGCTGCCCCTGTGTTGTCGGCCTCGGCATTGGTAACTCTTGATTCCTATAGTTATGGAGGCAATGTCCGTGAGCTTCGAAACCTTATCGAACGCACGTTGATTCGTTGCCGCAATTCGGTGCTCGAACCTTCAGACTTCTTCTTTGATCCAAGTCTACCGTCTGCGCCCGAACCCGTGCGCACCAAGGAAGCACGCCAAGATCCCGAGGAGAGCCAGGAAGTGTGGGTCCTGCCCATAGACTTAGGCGAACTTGAAAGAATGGCAATCCGTGAGGCTTTGCGACGGGTCAGCGGCAACCGTACACATGCAGCGCGGCTGCTTGGGATCAGCTTGCGGACGCTCCGAAACAAACTCAAAGCGTGGCGCGAAAGCGGTGTTGCTCTAGAGATGGCTGTCGATAGCGAAAGCGGCTCTTCGACCCGCCAAGAACGTGACGCCACTGTGGCACGGTCCTCGCATAGGAAGAGTAACGAACAAGCCGCGTGAGAACCCTATGAAGATTTTCGACACAACTTTGACCCAGGTAGAACGCTCGCTCGATGTGCGGTTGGCGCGCCAGGGAGTTTTGTCGGGGAACGTAGCCAACGCGGATACGCCTGGCTATAAGCCAAAGGACGTCGACTTCATGTCGGCTATGAGCCAGGCCATGCAAGACATTCGGCCCATGGCCCACACGGATCCTCTGCACATGAGCACCAGCGGTGAAGTTGCTGGCGGTGGCCCTGATGTCGATTCGTTTGTTCATGAAGTCTCGGGTGGAACGCCTTCCTTCGACGGCAACGAAGTCGACTTGGACACCACAATGTCCGCCATGGCTGAAAACGCGATTCAGTACGGCGCCAACGCACGGGCTGCCTCTGCGAAACTTGCGATTCTTAAATACGTCGTGTCCGACGGTGGCTAGTTGTAACTGAAAAAGGAGTGCAACGATGGATTTCTTCACAGCTCTTCGAATCAGTGGCTCGGGTCTTTCGGTTGAACGTGCACGCGTCAACTTGGCGTCCTCAAACTTGGCGAACGCGGAAGTTACACGCACTGCCGCTGGCGGTCCTTACAAGCGCCTGGACCCTGTGTTGGAATCTGTTCCTTTCGACGACTATCTGTCAGCGGCCGATGGCCCTGCCGGCGTGCGGGTGTCGAAAGTCGTAGCCGATCAAACCCAAGGTCGCCGCGTTTACAGCCCTGGACATCCCGATGCAGATCCAGAAGGTTTTGTGACCTTTCCCAACGTCAATCCGATTCACGAAGTTGTGAACTTGATGTCCGCGTCACGCGGGTACGAAGCGAACGCCACGGCGGTTGAAACCGTCAAGGGCATGGCGAATCGTGCCCTTGACATCTCTCGTTAAGGTGAACCATGAACATTGAAAATCGCATTCAGTCGTTGGTGGTGGAGGGCCCGCAAGGTGCCCACGAGGTGGGCGAGGTCCATGGCGCAACGAAAGCCGATGGGCAAAACTTCGGCAACGTCCTGACAAAGGCTGTTGGTGAACTTGATCGCCTGCAACTGGACGCTGATAGCGAAGTGAAGAAGGTCGCCATGGGCGAAGGCAACTTGCACGAAATGTCGATCGCTTTGGAAAAGGCGAACATCTCGATGAAGCTTGCTCTGAAAGTTAAATCGAAGGTTCTTGAGGCCTACCAACAGGTCATGCGGATGGGTGGATAGTTCGTGGAACCACTGCTGAACCAGCTCAAAGAACTACCCAAACGCTTTCTTGGGTTGTCTACCCTCATGAAGGCGGGCGCGCTTGCCGCCGTCGCCTTGTTGGTCACCGCCATCATCGTGGCGTCGATCGTATCCTCGGGTGGTACTTACCAATATGTTTTCACAAATCTGACGCCAGAAGATTCCGCAGAGGCCGCTGCTCAAATGAAAGCGCAGGGCGTGCCGTTCCGGCTGGAAGCTGGTGGCTCTGCTTTGGCAGTGCCTTCGTCGAAGGTTTACGACGCAAGGTTGTTGTTGGCGGGGTCTGGCATTCCGCGCGGCGGTGGCGTGGGTTTTGAGATTTTCGATAAAGGTGATTTGGGTGTTTCCGAGTTTACCCAAAAGGTGAACCTACGCAGAGCCACAGAGGGCGAATTGGGGCGCACCATTGGGCGTCTTTCGTCCGTTCGAAGCGCCCGTGTTCACGTGACCTTTGGTCAGCACGGTCTTTACCGCGACGAAGACAAAGAAGCCGTTGCAGCTGTTATGGTTAATCTTCAGCCGGGCAGAATCCTGGGCGACAAAGAGTTGCAGGGCATTCGCCATTTGGTGGCTTCAGCTGTTCCTGGCCTTCGATCGGACAGCGTTACCGTGGTTGATGGAAAAGGATCTGTTTTGGCTGGCGGAGACGGTCCAGGCGAAGAATCATCCGATGAACAAGGCAGGATTGAAAAGTCGCTTGAACACCGTGTGGTTCAGTTGTTGTCACGTGCGGTTGGCTCCGACGCAGTTGAAGCAAAGGTGTCCGTGCTTATGGATGCTTCGCAGGTGGAAAGCACCGCTGAAAAATACGATCCCGAAGGCAGCGCCGTGCGCAGCGAGCGGGTTGTCAATGAACAAAATGGACAAGGTGGTCCAACTGCTGGCGGCGTCGCCGGTGCAGCAGCAAACCAACCACTCACTACCGTTGCTGGCGGAAATACCGGTGCCCAAGCAAGCGGCAGCAAACGCGAAGACGAAGTTCGGAACTTCGAGATCTCGAAGACTTCCACTCACACTGTTACGAAACTTCCGCGCGTGCAGAGGTTGTCTGTTGCGGTGATGATCGATGGCGTCAACGGAAAACCAAGGTCACCTCAAGAAGTGACTCGCTTGGGCGATCTTGCAAAAATTGCAGTGGGCTTTGATGCGGCCCGCGGCGATCAGTTTCAGATATCGAGCGAGGTCTTTGCTGCGGCAGCAGGTTCTGCAGCGGCGACCCAACTCAACTTCTTTACCACCCCTGCGGCAAAGATTGGCGCGGGCGCGGCTTTGGCCTTGCTGCTGTTGGCGGTTGTTGCGGTGTTCATGCTTCGTCGAAAGAAGGCAAGTCAGGCCGTTCAAAAGGATGTGGCTCTCATGAAGCCCGGCACATCAGTGGCTGAGCTTGAACGTGCCATGGATGATGCTCAACAGATTGCCGCTGGCGTTCCTGTCGAGCGTCCACAGTTGGTGGATCCAAATATCTACATCCGCGACCGAGCTCGCGAATTGGTCATGCAAGACCCAGAGCGCGCCGCTGGTCTATTGAAGGCATGGATCCAAGGCGACCTAGAAGCGCAAGCAGAAGAACAGGAGGCTCGACGTGCCGCAAGTTGATGAAGATGACGAGATCCCTCGCGAGGTTGCAGGGCCCGGTACGTGTATGGCGGCCGCTGTGCTGGTTGGCCTTGGTCCAGAGTTTGCGGCTCAAGTGTTTCGTCACCTTGAAGAAGGCACCGTTCGCAGAATCGCGTTGGGCGCAAAGAACCTGCGCAAGGACAAGAACGCTATTCCAGACGCGCTCAATACGTTCGTTAGCGCACTTGAAGCCGTGGGCGGCGACGCTGCGGCGGGCGACAACATGCTTCGGGCTGTGGCTATGCAAGTTTTGGGAGCAGAACGAGCAGGCCGCGCGTTCGATGGACTTGCGGCTCCTCCTGCAGTTGACGAAGCTTTGGGACCAATCGCAAACGCCGATCCTGAAGCGTTGGCGATGGTGCTTTCACGCGAACAACCACAAACTGTGGCATTGGTGTTAGGTGCCATGGAACGAGAGCGCGCAGGCCAAGTAATGCGTCGCTTACCCGAAATCAACCGAGGTCCTATCTTGGCACGGTTGGCTACACTTGAATCCGTCTCGCCAGAAATCTTGCGCGAAGTGGCTGCAGCCCTTGCCTTGGAG